>Ga0123342_1003055_pt1 | contig 27262 bp, 15 predicted proteins | sample Turbeawhitnodule_FD_89960 | JGI IMG/M metagenome (GOLD analysis project Ga0123342, IMG submission 89960) | Root nodule microbial communities of legume samples collected from Mexico - Turtle bean Mexico white nodule | ecosystem: Host-associated > Plants > Roots > Nodule | place: Mexico: Nepantla...
TATTCCACGAAGACCCGTAGGCAGAGATTGACCTATCCATCAACAAACGTTCAGCACAACCATTCTGTTATCTGAACAAATGCTGATTCGAAAAAATTTCCAGTCTGGAGAAGTAGTTTTTTCCTTTTTATCATAATAGAATGATACTCATCACCGAATAAACTTTTGGAACGTAACAAATGTTTAAAAAAAATGGAGCCTCGGAGGCAAGGAGGACCTAGTTCAAACCATAAAGTTCATACTAGCTCAAATAATTTTACAACGTTATTCTTTGCAAATATCTCAAATGGGTATGGGAAATTGGACATGATCAAGATTTCCATAAGATGGGCTAGGATTAAGGAAGTGTTTATCTCAATAAGGCTTAACAAATGGGGGAGAAGATTTGGGTTTGTTAGATTCTTCGAAGTGAGGAATGTGGGGAGGCTAGAGAGGAATTTAGATCAGATATACATTGGTAATAAGAAGCTACACGTAAACATTTCGAGATACAACATGAGTGAGGTGGAACCTAAAAGGGTGGAGAGCGAAAACAGGGTGAAGCATACGGAGAAGGTAAGGAACCCGAGAAAGATGCAAGAGGAGACCCGTGTCTTCCATGATCAGAAGAGAACAAAGGAGGTTTGGAAGGTGAAGACAGGGAGAAAATATTTTGTAGACGTTGTCAAAGAGGATTCACAAAGGAGTTGGAAGGGGCCAATCATTAAAACAGAACAACAGGTTATACCTTGGATGGAGTACAACGTGATTGGGCAGTTTAGAGATGAGTTGGACTTTGAATAGCTGGGTGAAAAATTTGTGAAAGGAGGCATGATCATGGTTAGAGTGAGGTATATGGGAATAATCTCGTCCTCCTTACTCCGCGAGAAGGGGTAAACATGGAGGAGCTAATTAAACTCAATAAGGAATGGTTTGAGTGTGTTTTTCAGAACATCGACCCATGGTCGGCGGAGCACGTTGTAGGCCATTAAGTTGTGTGGGTGAGGTGCTATGGGCTACCACTAATATTTTGGAATAAGGACTGCTTTTCGAAAGTGGTAGGATAGGTAGCGACCCTAGTATCCATAGATGAATCGACGGCGATGTGGGAAAACCTGGAGTATGCGAGACTCCAAGTTCGCCTGCCTATGAGGATTAATGATCAAATGCTAAGTATTTACATTGAAGAAGAACACCCTACAAGATTTAGAGGTCAGTGTATGTGTCACTGAAATTTCTACGACACCTTTGATAACGTCTCTTCCTTAGAGACCTATGTAGAGGAAACTGCATTATCAGTGTCTATCGGTGAGGTGGAGGCCACATGTGGAGGAGAGGTTTGTCATGCAAAGGAGGAAATGGAAGGAGGAGAGGCTTTGAGTGCAAATAGGACAAAAGTTCCCCTTTCTAAGGTAGCTGCTTTGAAAAGAGCCGATGTATAAAGAAAAGAATTCTTGTTATTTACCAAAGAGGAAACCAAGGGCCAGAAGGAGTCTGCAGAGACTGCTCTGACTAATCAGGTTGAAAAAGCATGTTCCTTTTCATAAAATTACCATTCTGTGCATGCTGAGTTGGCTAAGTTGGTGGTGGGTATAGAATGTCAGGGTTCTCAGAGAGAGCCCAACATGTCTTTGGGCCAGGAGCGAGAGCAGGAGGCCCATCTTTGTACCGGGGGAGTCTCTAGCCAACTACAAGAGATTGTTACGCTCTCTATTGGAAGGAAGAAAGGCGTAGAGGAGGACGACGATGGCAGTCATATAGGAGGCTCGAAGTCACCTAATTGAGAGGTAGAAGGATGCGGAGATGGCAATCGGTCGAATCACCCCAATCACAACCAAACAATAAGGCTCTCAGTGAAAATAAGGAATCAAATAGGGTTGAAATCGCAAGACCCGCTAGTAGCAAAGGAAGGAAGCGTGAAGTTCGAGTAATACACCCCCACAACGGTGCAAGATGAAAGGGTTGAGTGAGTTGGGGGAGCCAAGCACCCACCCAAGGAGGTCCGTCAGATTGAGTGAGAGGTCGTCTCAGGCGAGGAAGGACCTGCTGCCCATTGAAGGCTTGCTGACAACATCCATTTCTGATGGGGACATTAACAATTGTAACGCTCGTGTACGCATTCCTGGAACGAGGGAGGTGTTGAACAAGATGCTTTGATGTCTTCAAATCCAAGTAGAAAGCTTGAAGATCCTGTTGTTGTTGTGTGTGTTTAGTTGTTTGAAACTTGTTAATTCACTCCTTAAGATGATCCAAGCTCAATTGAATCTTGAAATTTCGAATCAGGAGGTTGTTTGACACTTAGTGGATTTTAAAATGATTTAGAAAAGCTTTGTCTTTGTCTTTGCTATCAAACAAATTTCAACAGGTTGAAATTTCGAAACAATAGGTTATTTGACACTTAGTGGATTTTAATGCTGTCAAACAAAAATCAATCGGTTATTTGAAAAAATCAACTAATTGTTTTGCTGAAAACGTTAACAAAATTCTGTTAAGTGGTTTTTCTGTTTTAAATTATTCTAATAGCTTTTAGGCTTTTGTTGTAACTGTTTTAACCATTTGATTGAAAGATAAAAAGGTGGTTTTACGCTCCTATGCATTAACTAAGTAAGAGAGATCAATCAAAAACATTTTTCAAGTTTTCAAAGAGCTTTTGGATCATCTCAAGTGTGGAATAGGATTGGGTCTTGTATTCTGATATTTGATCTTGTGATTTACCCAGGTGTATTTTATTCCCTTCCTTCTTAATAATTGTATTTATATACTGGTGTTGCCAAGAAGTGTTGTATGTTCTTGAAGGGATCAAGATCAACATTCTTGATGTGGTTTTTGCCAAGGAGTGGTGTGTGTTCTTGAGAGGTTCAAGATCACACTCTTGGTGTGTGTAGCTTGTAATCTAGGATTGATTACATAGTAAATTCTCAGTGGTTTCTGAGGACTGGATGTAGCTCAGGTGTTGAGTGAATCAGTATAAACATTCTGTGTGAATCTCTCTATCCTTACACTTTTTAAACTGCTTTAACTTTGCTTTTATAAACTGTTGATAAAAACAATCGGTTGTTCATAAAAACAACAGGTTGATTTTCTGCATCAAGCTTAAAAACAGTTTTATATTTGGCTGGACAAATTTTTCATTGATTAATTCTTCATAGCCTTTCACTCTACCTTCAATACTTGCAAAAATCTTTCAAAAACAATTCACCCCCATGTTGTTTTAGCCCTATAATTCTAACAATTGGCATCAAGAGCAAGGTTATTGAAAGTCATTCAAGATTCGATCCTAAACCTTTTTTTGAATGGCTGAAAAATTACCCTTTGGGGAGGGTGCTTCAATAAGCAGGCCACCTCTGATTTGTGTACTGAATTATCAATTATGGAAGGTTAGAATGAAAATCTTTGTTGAATCAATTGATAGAGGAATCTGGGATGCTATTGTAAATAGCCCTTTTATTCCTAAAATTGAAAAAGATAATGTTTTCATTAAGAAACCTTGGTCCCAAAGGATTGAGAGTGAAACTAAAAAGGCTCAATATAATTGCATTGCTAAAAATATCATCTCTTATGCCTTAAATTCCAATGAGTTTTTCGGGGTCTCAAAATGTGCTTTTGCAAAGGAGATGTGGGACATCCTTAAAGTTATCCATGAAGACACAATTGATGTGAAGAACATCAAGGATAAAAACCAGCCATCAAACAGGTATAATACCAAGAATGTTAATGAATTTAATTCTACAAACTGCACTTGTTTTGGATGTGGTAAACAGGGACACATCAAGGCTGAATGTCCAAGCAATGTGAGCAAAGAGAAAGGGGGTTACAAGAAGTATAAGAAGAAAGCCAAATCAAGAAGAGCATACAATGATGATTCATCTTCAAGTTCTTCATCAAAGGATGATGGGGAAGCCAATCTTTGTTTCATGGTAAAGGAAGAATTTGAATCAAGTAGTGTAAGTTCAAGTTCTTCCATTAATGTTGAAAATTATAGCCAACTTCTTGAGGCCTTCAAAGAGACTCGTGAAGAAGCTAATAGGTTGGCCCTTTTGAACAACCGGTTGAAAGGTTTAAACAACTGGTTGGAAAACATAGTCAAAACTTTGGAAGAAGAGTTGAACAATTCAAAAAACAGATTTTGAAAGTTTGGAAATGATTTACAAAAACTCTTCTTGCAAGTGTGATTCTAGCTTTTGTGAAAATTGTGAATCACTTGAAAAGAAAGTTCACTACCATTTAAAAACTATGGACAAGTTTTCCAAAGGCCAGTCCAATCTTGAAACTGTTCTTGCTTCTCAAAAATGTGTTTTTTGGCAAGGTTGGGTTGGGGTTTAATCCAAATAGCAAGAACATATATGTTTCAAAACCCTTTACAAGTTTCTTTGAAAAACAACCTATTGTTTGTCGAAACAACTGGTTAAAATTTGCCATTACTGTAGGAAAAGGGGCCACACTATTAGATTCTGCAGAGTAAGGAGGTTTTATGTTCCCAAAGGTATTTTGAAATGGGTTTCTAAGGTTTTTAAGGTTCCTAAGCTTCCTACTAACATCATTTGACCCAAATTCATAAGGGGACCAAATCTTGCTTCTTAATCTTTTCTTGCAGGTATCCTTGGCAACCAAGAATCACTTTTGAGCTTGAAGAATGACTGCTAAAGGGAAGAACATCAAGAGCAAAGACAATCTTTGTACCTACACTTTTCAATTGTATATGTCTTGTAGGGTTCTTTAAATGTCAAGAGACATCATTGACACATGCATAATGGTTGATCAAAAGAGAAACTTCAAGAATAAAGAGAGTATGTATGTTTTCATTTCTCATTTTATGTAAGTGTGCCTTGTGACCATATGAACATCTCAAAGTCTTTTTTTTGGGTGAATCTATTGGGGTTCTCTTTGCAAAGGTATGAACAAATTGCATACTACATTTTCATCAATTTAAAAGGTAATTTTTGGTTATGAAAAATGTTCTCTTTGTTGTTACAGTAAAACAACTGGTTGTTTTTCTAAACAACCAATTGTTTTTCCTCTGACACCTCTGTATAATGCTGCCAAGTTTGCTTATGCATGATTAAACCTATTTCTCTTTTTCAAAACTTGCTTTTGGACAAATATACATTGAGTGTGCCTCAGAATCTGATAATAAAATATTATATTCACTTGTTTTCTTGAAAGCTCTACATCATTTTCTATTATTGAAATGTCAACATTGTTTGTATTGATATATTACTGTATTATCATTCTGATTTCTGCTTTGTACAACTCTTCTCATTATCTATTTGTGAGAACAAACAGGGGGACAAATAGAGGGTGAAGTTTATGCTTGATTTGGTTGTATAGATAACTTTAAAACTATGCATTGTGTTGTTGCTATTATGCACTTGAACACTTCACTTTTTCTGGTTTTTCTGCTAATGTTGTATGTGCAGAAAACTGGTTTGTGTGTGTCTTGTTATCTTGCTTTAATACTTGTTTTGTAAACCCTAAACCTACTTAAAAAAAAGAGGTACCTAAACCAAATAACAACAAGGGCTGACCACTTAGGTACACATCACATTTCAAGCTACCTTTAAAATAATCAAATTTTCAACATATTCAATTACCTCACTGGACTCCCTTTTGAAGCCTCACAAAAGCAAGAAAAAAAGACATAGAAACATTGACTTGTAACACAACATCAGAGTGCAAAAAGTGCTTCAAAGGTCACCAAATAAAAATGACTAGGTCACCACTTGCATTCACATAACACATTTCAAGTTGTCCTTATAATTACAATTTGTCTAACCTACAATGACTTCACATCACCCAAAAAGGACATGCAAACATTTGTTTCAAACACAACAAAACACCCCATAAATTTATTCATACCCCAAATACATTGACACACCAGAAGTGAAGTTAGTCTTGCATTATCCAATTCCCCAACCTCAATTGAGCTCACTGGAGTCCCATATGAACCCTCACAGTATAAAAAAAAATTGCAAACATTAAGTTGGAGGATTACATGACAGTGCATAAAGTTCTACACAGGTCCCCATTTGAAATCAAAGGGGTCCCCAAATACATTGACACACCAGAAGTGAAACTAGTCTTGCACTATCCAATTCCCTAACCTTAATTAAGCTCACTAGAGTCCTATCTAAACCCTCACAACACCAAAAAAAATAATTTCCAAACATTAAGTTGGAGGATCACATGACAGTGCATAAATTTCTACGCAGGTCCCCACTTAAAATCAAAGGGGTCGCCACATAGATTGACACACCAGAAGTGAAGCTAGTCTTGCATTATCCAATTCCCTAGCCTCAATTGAGCTCACTGGAGTCCCATTTGAACCCTCACAACACCAAAAAAATTAACTTCCAAACATTAAGTTGAAGGATCACATGACAGTGAATAAAGTTGTACATAGGTCCCCAATTAAAATCAAATGGGTTTCCATTTCACAGGTTTGGACTGTTGAATTGCATAACTTGGATTCAACTCAATTGACCATATTTACAAACTTTAACAAAGATATCTAACAATCACAAATATACCCAAAATGGCATATCACAAAACACTAAACAATGAAATTCAAATCAATTCAATCTTCAAAAACCTAAAAACCACAACACCAATCACTCGTCACAAAAGTTTAATACTTTTTCAATAATAAAAACTTTCAAATGAAAAAAAAAATACAATGACCAAGTTTCAGTCCAAGAATAATATCAATCATATATGTATCTTAAAACTAATTTATGTCAACTATATTTTGAAATGCAGTTATTCACGGAAGATATATTTTGAAATGCAGTGATGAGGATTAACATCCCGAACAGAGCCATAATGAGGTGTACAAACCTCATGTGCATATCCTAGTCGTGTTGAGGATTAAGATCCCGATAAAATTCGTAATGGGGTGTACAAACCCCATGTGCATATTTTGACAGTGATGAGGATTACAATCTCGGTCATATTCACAATGAGGTGTACAAAACGCGTGTGCATATCCTGATCGTAATGAGGATTAAGATCTTAATTAAAGTCATAATGGGGTGTACAAAACCGACATGGATATCTTGAATGTGAAGAGGATTACAATCCTGATCAGAGTTGTAATGAGATGTACAAATGTCCCATGCATATCCCGACTGTGATGAGGATTAAGATCCTTATTAAAGTCATGATGGAGTGTACAAACCCCACATGCATATCCCAACTGTGATGAGGATTAAGATCCTGATCAAAGTCATAATGGAGTGTACAAACCCCACGTGCATATCCCAATTGTGATGAGGATTAAGATCCTGATCAAATCACTTGAATATTAGAAATCACCAACAAATTTAATTTCTCTACACTGTCAATATAGAATGTTAGCGTAATGAATTGTTTGGTTGAATGATTGGATGTTGTTGCAACTTAGGTCATGACGGGGACAACTAAAAAAATATTGATAAAAAATTCAGACAATAGTTATCGTACTTTATTATGAAAAACTATGAAAAAAAACAAAAGAAATGGTCTGCGATACCAGATTCATGGTTTGAAAGTCGGTTAAATGTAGAGAGGTGTTACCACCCTACAACGTTCGTCATAAGACAATACCTTTTATTAAATAAGCAAAAATGAATGTGATTTTTTTAAAAATATTTCTTTAAAAAAAACAAAAATGCATGTGAGAATAAAGAAAATTTTTATTGAAATTTTTATTCGGTCTGATAATAATTAACCTTAGTCGTCTGTATTTTCATTTACAATAGAAAATTAAGTTTTACATAAGGTCAAAATGATGTTGATTGGTTTTTATATTTTTTAATTTTTGAAATTTTATATTTTTTAGGATTTAATTTTTTGTATAATTCACGCTAATTAAAATATAAAATTGTTCGAGAGACTATATTTAATACTCTTTTATTAATCATATAGTAAGTAAAAATAATTTAAATTGTACATCGATATTGTTGATCGTTTACATAAATTTTATTTAAGTGAAATTTTCACTGTCAAAACATATTTTTTTGAAAGAAAATTCATATTTCTTTATTTATTTCAATATATGAAAGAGATGATGTAATCACACAAGTGTCGAAAATTTATATGGAGATAGTGTCAAAATTATATTTTTATTTCTTCTTTATTTTTTAACAAAATAAAAAAAATGTTGTGTATATAAAAAACGGGTGCCAAATAGTAGCAACACTCTGCCGAATAAAAGGCCTGCACTTTTCAAAGAAAATTAAAGCCGGTGTATAAAATAAATAGCGTGTGACAAATAACAAAAAGGTTTGGCCAGCTGTTTGCGAAAATGGTTGTCTAGACAAATAGGCCCAGTTTGCTTTAGAAAAAGCATTAAACCGACAGGATGGTGTATATAAAAAAATGTGCTGCAAATAATTAAAGACTGGGCCGAACTAATGGGCTCAGACTCTCTCTTCTTTAAGAGAACAAAATGCTGGGCTTGGTAATATCAAACTGGGGGCCTCAAATAGTAAATGGTCTGCATTTCAAAATAATAACAAAAAATGGAAAAATTGCCATCTATTCCTTTTAAATGGAAACAAAAACAAAAATGGCCCCATACCAACCAAATGAGTAAAAGTTATCTCTCCACCTGCATATTAATTATGAAAAATCAGTTTTAACCTTTTAATTTTTTTTAAATAACTCTACGTGAAGCATAATCTCATATTATTTAATAACTTCAGTTACACCTTATACCTCCCTTCCATTCTTCTCCAGCCCTAATGTCTGAGAGGATGATCTCATCATTTGAGCGTATGTGAGATGGTTAGTAAGAAGATTTGTTATATTCGATGTTCTCTAGATATTTTGTATTTCAATTTTGTATTTTTCTAGGTTTTGTGCCTTCTAAATTTTTTTAAAAAAAATAACAAAAATACACTTACCAGTAAAAACATTACAAAATTTATTTCAACCAAAGTTTACCACCAATTATCATAAATAACCACCACTTTGAAAAAAAAAATCCATTACATTCTCAACCATATTTATGAAGAGTGTTATTGGAATTTAAAAAATTGTATATAGACATGAAAGATAAATTTGTATAATTTTACAAAAAAAAAATGTAAGTAGAAGTATTAATTGGAGAAGCAAATGGCCCACAAGTACCACCTAGATTGCATGGTACCTTAAGCAAAACAAAATCCAAAGGGTGGAACACCATTGAAACATTAAAACATGATCCCACATGCACCAAAATTGTCACGTGAAGAAAATCATAAAATAGCACCAAATGGTGGTCTCCATTCCCAATCAAATGTAAATTCCTCTCTCGAATTCACATACTTCCTCAATTCCAAATTGCACCACACTCTTGAATTGCCTAATGCATATATCTAAGGTTAGGAATACACAAAATATGTATATAAAAATAATGCTATCTACGCTTAGACGTACATAAATACAAAAGTAAAAGAAGCACCTATAAACTTAAAACCTTAGCGAGACAAAAACGTATGTGCTACGAAACTTGTGCAGCGGACACTCATCCACCATGAAGAAAAACCATTGCAGTCATCACTTGTGAACAACAAAAAACACGTATCCTTAACCTCCACATACGAGACACAAGTAAGGATAATGTCTGAGGGAAGAAAGGAAGAAGGAAGAGAAGAAAAGAAGATTTTTATTATGTTCTAACTGTTTTACAGAAGTCAGAGGGTCATACTTATAAAACTGAGAAAGGGATAGATGGTCCCATGAACAGTAACAGAGTCTATCTCGTAACATCTTTCCTTAAAATTACGGTGGGATGAACATCAACCACAAGTTTAAAGTTTATGTCTAAGTCTAATAAGGAGGCACGCACACGATCTAGGAATCGTGAAAAGATCAACAACCTGAAAGTGAATGGGTTGGAGTAGAGGCTTTTTCATGAATAAAGTGAACATTTAACTCTGTTTGAGAATGCATAACAGATTTTGTTGTCATGAGAATAAAATCAACATTACATTAAAAAATTATTAAATAATAATTAAATTTAGAAAAAAAATTAATTGATAATTATATTAACTAAATTAGATATTATTTTAGAAATTAAAAAATTATTAGATATTTTTTTCTTCAAAATTAATATTTTAAATGTATTTTTTATTTTAATTTAAATTTTAGTATAATGGATTTTCAAATGATTGTTTCCTTTCGGTATGTCAAAGTATTTTATTTTCCTAAAAAATATATTCTTTTACTAATTGAGTCTAAAGATCATTTGGAAAGCCGGCAGATATTAATATTAATGTCATATGAGTCAAACAAATACTACACTTGATATTAATTTATATTTTTACATTTATAACTAGTCATATTCATTAAAAATATATTTATGATTTATAATTATATATAAAGGGACTTATGAAAGTTGAGTATGTACATATTTATCTGAATAACCTTTAAACATCTATTTGATTCTTATTATAACTACACTTCAAACAATTTGTTTCTGTTTCAGCAAACTAAAAAAAAATATTGGAACATCTCTAAAATTAGAACATGGTGATGTTTTAAGATTGTTGAAGTGAGTGTTCTGAAAGGCAATCATCCTTATATACAGAGTTATAATTTTATTTATAGGAATATAAGGGCAAACTAAATCTTTCTACTTTTCTAAATATTTGGAGTTTAATACTTTTCATGTTAAATTATAGTTATTTTTCAACAATATGCTAATTGGCTTTAAATTATTAATTAAGTGTTTACACTTTTTGTTATATTTGTGGTGTGGTGATACTTTCGAGCATTCTTATATTAACTCAGTTATATCAAGATACCTATCAGTCATGATGGTTCTAATAATGAGTATGAGTCATCTACAATTCAATAATATATAATGTAGAGTCCAGTTTCATTTGTTTCATTTTAGGAGTACATCAAGGTTTTGCTTTTTTACTATTTAAGATTTTAAATATTGTATATTAAATATAATTATATTAAAAATTAAAAAATATTAATTATATATAACAAAACATAATTTGTCTCTAAAATATTAAATGTATTTAAATTTAATATGAACTATTTTTTCATAAAATTAATGTAAGAATTGTAAAAAATATGTGTATTCTCAAGAAAAACTAATATACCAATCAGTGAATTTAAATTATCTTTGATCTCGACTCCTAAATTATGTGAGACTATTGGACATACCAGAATAAACCATCAATCAAAGGCTAAGGAGAACGAGAGTTCGCCTTTGGAACTAGTTTTCCACCCCACATATGGCGCCAAAATATTGTAGCAAAAAATATCTCGGTTTGATTCCTAGGGCTTCTAGTTAGAGCATCCAAAATTGTCCATTTGTTCATAGTGAGAGGGGTATTTTATAAGTCCTAGTTAGTTGTTTTGTTATCCTTTCAATCTTAACTAATATTATATCATCCTTAATTTTTGAATTTTTCTCAACTGATTTTAAATACCACAAGCAAATATCTCCTTATTTTTGCTTAAAATTTTGGATAGTTGCATTGAATCTCTCTGTTAATGCTTAATAGGCCCTATAACTGACTCTTTAGACAAGTTACATTCTCTTTTAATAGAAGATCAAGCTAACTCTTGGTACACAACCCCTCAAGCCTTTTCAGGCAAAGAGCCTAATTATACTCAAGTTTTGGACGAGTTAAGCCTTAAAAATTTGTTAAACTAACTCATAACTAGCTAGTTTATTTTAAACAAGAAATAGAAAGATAAAAACTATTTCAAAATGGTGTGACATTAAAATAAATTTAATGTAGTTAACTGAAGCATTTAAGCTAAAAACATATCAGAATTGAATAAGTATTTGATCGTCGATCTGAGTAGAGGTTTATGAAATTGTCTTAATAAGGATACTTGATAGAGGACCATCAAGCCACCGCATCTTTGGGCTAAGAAGATTGAAGAAGATAGAGCTTTCATTACAACATCTATTTCTAAGAGTCTTTTTCATCTTCTTAGTCTTGTATAGGGTAGTGGAGTTTGGTAATTTTTGTGTAGGATTTAATTGGACTTGTATTTGGGCCTTATTTGGAATTGTACTTGGGCCATGTATTAGGCTTATTTTCATGGGTCATGTATTGAGCCAATTTGAGTAGGGTGTAAATAGGAAAAAAGAGTCTAGTTAGAGTTACAATTGGACCTCCTTGGACCCAATGCAACTTTAGACCATCTAGGGTGCACAAATAAATTACTAGAGTACAAATAGAAAACATGGAGTGTCACTACAAAAAAACGTGTATGTGGCGGTTTTAATATGACGGTTATTAATAACCGCCACAATCTGCCGTATAATACGACATTTTAGTAACCACCACAATGATCTTTTAGAATATGGCATTTTTAACTGTCATAATTATCCTTAAGAATAAAATTCCCGCGTTTGCTTTCCCTCCTACACCATTTCTCTTTTTTTTCATTTTTTTTTTAATTTGTTAGAAACTGATTTTGTTTTTGAAACCAGGTGCCTCCCACTCTTTGGAAACCAGCGCACTCTTTGGAAAGCAGCGTCTTCCCCTTCTAGCGTCTTCCACCACTCTTCCCCCTCTCTGATAACTCTCTTCGCGACCTTCACGACCCTTACGCGACCTGACCTTCACGAAACCCTCAGGCGACCTTCACGAAATCGTCATGCGACCTTCACGAAACCCTAACACTCACTCATTTGTCCGCCATTGCCGCCTCCGCGGAAGGTTGTTCCGCTAACCTTCATGAAACCCTAACGCTCACTCCTCTGTCCGCCATTGCCGCCTCCGTGCAAGGTTGTTCCGCTGAGCTTCACAAAACCCTAACGCTCACTCCTCTGTCCGCCATAAACGTAGATAAGGGTAACAACACAAAGGTAAACCCTAGCTTCAACCTATATAAAGGGTGCCAAAACCCTAGAAAGGTACACAGTTTCTAAGACTGAAGCTAATATACACACTTGGTGTTTCTTTGCCCTAATACTGACTTGAGCGTCGGAATGCAAACGGCCGCTAGGGCGCCCTTTTGTCTTTGCAGGTGAGAGGTTTCTTGATCAAGGACGTTCGATTCTCAAGCGGAGATAGAAGGGCCAAAGGCTACCGTTGGAGTCAACCGGCAAAGCGAGTCAACCGGCAGGAACAATATACATTTTACACCTTTTAAAAAATTAAAAAAATTTCACACAATCATCACATCACTCACAAAATTCAATAAACTTTCCTCACAAATCTACTTTAACATACCCCAATCCAAACAACCTCACTTTCCTCTCAAATTACTCCAAATCCACTCTCTCAAATCTCTTCCCCAATCCAAACACACCATAAACGATAATTTAAATTTTATCTATATCTAGAAAGAAAAAAATAATGTAATTTTAAAACATGTATATATATATAATACAAATAGAGAGTACTCTTAGGATAAGTTTAAACACGTGTCATCACCAGAATTTTTCGCAAAAAAAAATCAAAAACATTTAATACCAAAAATAGAAAAACTTCCACCAATCAACACAACACACCCGGACCAACCAAAACGTGCCACGTAGGAGTTTTTAAAAGTAAAATTTCTCTCTCTTTTGTATATCACTCTCTTCTCTCTCAAACTCTAATCCAATCTTCTGCCCCCCTGTTGTCGTATTGGAAAACATTTTTGCCTAAAAACACCATTAGACATCTGTAGAAATGGGACCTCCTTTTGAAATTTGAAATGTGATTGTTTTTCACTATATATACGGTGTTGTATAGAGCCATATTTTTTTATTTTTGTTTGGTTTTCTTCTTTTCGTTCTCCATGGACCATGTAATCTTTTATATTGTTTGTTCATCTCATTCTCACATTTCTGGTGTGTTTTTGATTTTTTTTTACTCTAATTGTTACGTTTTTGCATTTTTTAGGGTTTTCTTATTAAAGTTGCTTGCTTTTATCTTTTCGACCGATACTTTTGATTTGTGGTTTGTTTTCTCCAGTCTTTTTGCCATTTTTGGTTCTCTGTTTCTTACATTTTTTCGTAACTGATGCAGTTTGTAGGTTTTTCTGTTCAAAGTTTCTTTCTTTTATCTTTTGTGTCGATTCTCTTCATCTCTTTTATGGTTTATTTTCTCCATTGTTCGGTTTTTTTATCAACGTTGCTTGCTTTTATCTTTTCTATTGATTCTCTTCATATCTTTTTCAGTTTGTTTGCTCTATTGTTCTTGATATTGTTGCTTCTCTGTTTGTTACGTTTTTTCACAACATAAAAATGATTTTTTTTTTTGTTTTCTTATCAAAGTTGTTTGTTTTTATCTTTTATGCCGATTCTCTCCATCTCTTTTATGGTTTGCTTGCTCCATTGTTCTTGATATTTTTGCTTCTTTGTTTGTTATGTTTTTTCACAACATAAAAATGATTTTTTTGGGTTTTCTGATCAAAGTTGTTTGCTTTTATTTTTTCTGTCGATTCTTTTCATCTCTTTTATGGTTTGTTTCATCCAGTGGTTTTGATATTGTTATTTCTCCATGTTACATTTTTTTGCAACATAAAAATGATATTTTTGGATTTTCTTATCAAAGTTGCTTGGGTTTTATGGACAAGAATATCACCTCATTTTTGTCGTTTTCTGCATTTTTTTTCTTTTTTGTTCAGTGTTTCTTGCATTTTTCTTTTCTGTCCATTTTGTTCATCTCATTATTTGGGTTTTTTTCACTTTTTCCTTTTCTGATCAATGTTTCTTGCGTTTATTGGTTCTGTTCAGTTTGCTCTTCTCATTCTTTTCGTTTTCTGTATTTTTTTTCTATTTTGTTCAGTGTTTCTTGCATTTAGCTTTTCTATCCTTTAGTTAATCTCATTCTTTTCATTTTTTTGCATATTATTTTCTTTTTTGTTCAGTATTTCTTGCATTTACCTTTTTTGTTCATTTTGTTCATCCATTCTTTTTTGTTTTTTGCAGTTTGTTTTCTTATTTGCCAGTGTTTCTTGCATTTAGCTTTTTTGTCCATTCAGTTCGTCTCTTTAACGATTTTTTTTTTTGGCAATCTAATGTTTTTCTTCTTCATCTAATTTTTTCATTGATCCAACTTTTGAAAGTTTATTTTGTTGAAATCTGTTTATGTTTCCATCACTAAAATTACGAGTAATGATGGTTTACTGCTCATCACTTCCTATGTATTCATTATTACATTCATTATATCTTATTGCTAAGTGTCATCTAACAACATTTTTTGTCAGTTGGGTCTTATAATATCAATCATTTTCTTTAGTTGGGCCTTATAATATCACTTCATTTTTCTGACCTTAATAATTAGTAATATATTATATAACTTAGCAAAATGTTTTGTTTGGTATTCTTTCTTTACTGCTTCAAAGCATATCAGATTCAGATTTGGGATGACAATACTAGGTTGCCAACCAAGGGTAGATTGAACTATGAACATCTGTGGTGAGGTATGTTGTATTCTTTTTAGTTAACTAACATTATTGTTTTACAAAATACGATAAAAACTAATCATGCAATTATATACAAATTGTTAAATGATATTGCTTTTGTGGATATTTCTATTGAGCTCAGTGTCCAGTTTGGATTGTCATGTGTATTGATATTTTATGGTTCACTTATTTTAAGTACCATTGTTATATTCTTTTATTTTATTGGTGGAGTACTTGGCATCAATTTATGTGCCTAACTCCAAATTCAAGTTTATGTAGAGAACCAAATTCATGTATTCAATAATTTGTCATATTGGTTTATATAATTATTTTTTGTTATTTTATCCAGTAGTTTGCATAATTTGTTGTATTCCTATTTCCGTATAGAAACACAATTTTTTTTTATTTACAAATCTTAAATTAATAAATGTAGTACTTAAATAAAAATTTGCAATAAATAAAATACCTAAATTATTTAAAATTAAAAATAAATAGAAATCTTAAATTATTGAATGTCATACTTAAATAAAAAAAATTACAATAAATGAAATTCCTAAATTATTTAAAATTATAAATAAATAAATACAAATCCTAAATTATTGAATGTCATACTTAAATAAAAATTTACAATAAATAAAATTTCTAAATTATTTAAAATTTAAAAAAAATACAAATCTTAAATTATTTAATGTCCTACTTAAATAAAATATCTAAAATAAATAAAATTCTTAAATTATTCAAAATATTAATAAATAATAATTCTAAAATATTTAATTCTAAAAAATACAAACATTAAATTATGTATTAAAAGATTATTTGAATTAAAATAACTAATTGTTGTAATGCATTCAGACATGTATTTGGTTGTTTGTTTACAAGAACAAGCACCACAGTCACCATACCAATGACATGAACAAAAATTAATAGAAGTTTTTGTTAATTAAATTTATTGTATCATATTATTCTATCTTATTTATTCTGTAACTATTAACTTGAGTTGTATATTTCTTTAAACTACTGAGACAGAAACTATGACAGGTACGCAATCATTCTTCATAATTTTAAATATTTTCATGATTTTATTAATTGTCCATGGTTATATTTAGATTTTTTTACTTTTTGCAATAATGCAATTAACGTGTTGTGCTAATTGAGATGTGTTGACATTAAATATAATATTTATCAACACTTATATTATAACACCTAAAGAAAAGCAACTATGTAGTCCATTTTGTATTTTTTTTAGTATGTTCTGTTGTTTTACTGAGTATTTCTTCTGTTACAAAGATTTAAATTTAACAATACATCTTACTCATGTTGTTCTGGAAATTATTTTACATTTTTCATGAAATTGTTGTATGAATTGAGCGTTAAATAGAGTTGGTAAAAAGTAATGAAGTTGTTGCATTATTCTGTAACAGTATTTCTGATAATTCATGATATGTTGCGTTATGTGACAATTACTATGTCAAAAAGTGTTTATTTAATAATAAGAAGTCAGCATGCAATGTTTTCCAAAATTATGCATACGTGTACGATTATATATTTTAAGTTATGACTTGTTGTCTTTAGAACAATGTGTTTATCATTGCTATGTGGTTAACATGTATAATAAGGCAGCTATACCAATATATGATTTTTAAAGTTACTTTCTTCATTACTACCTCATAGATATTGTATCTAAAAGATTCCCTATGTTTTATTTTTGCAGCTATGAAATGAATTTAACACACCTATATAAAAATAACACATCGTTCAAAGAGCTCATTTGATTCCCAAGAGTGTTCAAATAAAAGGTATATTTAATTCATATTTTTTATTATTTTTATATTTTATAGATTTTATTTAATTATTTTGATAACATTATATCTCCTTCAAAAAGGTAATATTGAAAAAAGAGACCATACAATTATCCTGTATAAATCATTAATTTAGATCATAATACTTTTTATTTTTAGTAGATTTTATCTTTATTTAAATTATGTAATCAATAATTAATGTGATTTTGATTTATAATTATGATAAAACATATTCAATGATATTAAATGTAATATATTAACATTATTTTTCTTTATTTCTTTAATATTATAATGTTATAAATTAAGTTTATAATTTTTAAAATATAATAGTGCGGTTAACTGTTATTCATTCTCATTTATCGTCTTCTAAGTGTTTTAAAATATTATTTAATCTTCAATTTTTTTTATATTGTATTTTTAATATAACAATTGTATGTATTTTATATTTATATGATTTTTAATTCATTTAATTTAAAATTATAAAATATTGTATAACTAATATTATAATTTAATATATTATATTTTAGAAAAATAAATCTATTTTAATATATATGATTTATTTATTATTTAAAATTATAATATTATTATTTAAATATTTAAAATATTCCCATACACGAGTCGGTCAAAATACTAGTATACATATCTTTTAAAAGAACAAAATTGTGTGTGTATCTTTGAAGATGGTCTATTTGTTTACAACATGCTGTCCAAACAGTGTTTGTTGGAAAGTGTGTCACATAGAAAAAGAATACCTCTTTATGCTTTATTCAAGGTAATTTAATTGCATCACACAAACCAAGGATCCATCACATTCATGTTAAAGAACAGAACACAGAATTCGGACATAAGAAAATAAGAAAACTACCTGCGTGAACTAGTTGATAACAAAAGCATAATTTCCACAAGAGAATTATTATATGAACATGGTGCATTGATACCCATTTTTCTTCTACACCCACTTTATAATTTTTTATAATTTTCAAATTTAATTCTTTGAATTTTCAAATTTTACTCTTTGAATTTTCAAAGTATACTTTTCCTGGTGTATTCCACAGACAAATTATTCTTTCACACTACCATTTTTTTCTCACATTCACATTTATAACTCCGTTTAATAATAAAATATTTTATTTAACTAATAAAACAAATATAAACAAAATTTTAAACTAAAATAATAATATCTTTAGAAAGAAAAAAAAAATGATAGTATCAAAGTATCTGTAAGTATTCCATATACCTGCATTATTGAATCAGCTCTTATAACAGAATAAGCTAATTCTCACCACACAGTCATTTTCATTTATTTATCCCACTAAACTAACATATATGAATAAAGTGGGTAGATATGAAAGGGAAAGATTACATTTTTCTGAGAGCAATGAAGCTTGAAACTTAAAGAGAATCAAGTCCTTGAACAAAAAGGGTACTAAAATCTTCCATCTCAGCTTTACTTAACACCAGTCCAATCTCAATTCCTCCACTGATATCCCTACTTTCACTGAGAGAAAATGCTCCAGTTTTGTCTGTGGATATCATATCCACCTTCTTTGGCCTTCCCCACCCAAAATCAATACCATAAACCTCAAACAATGGAGATCCAGCAGTAGAAAAGAATCTAGTCTCCCTGGGTTTATTCATACCCGCACCAAATCTTTCTGCTCCCTTCAACACTCCCTCTTCCTTCACCCTGTTCAAACTCTCAACTATCCCCTCCAAAGCACAAATGAACCCATCTTTTTCAACCAACTCCTTAGTCAGGACCACAAAGCTCCCTCCTGCAACGCAATTTCCAAAATATGTGGCAGGAATTGGAGGGTCCAAGCGCGATCTACAGTCAATACTAAATATGAAAAACACATTTTCTTCCTTCACTTGTTTCACTTTGACCAAACACGCCAACACATAAGCACACGTAACACAAAAGGTTGACACATGAACATTCCCTTTCATCTTAGAGTTTCCATGTTGTTTGAGCTTTAGAATCTGTGAAGGGGTCAATTCAAACAAACCTTTGAGTCCATCGCTTGGTGCTTCCGTAAGAGACTCCCACACCTTGAGACTTCGGTTATTGGAACCATTCTTATTCTTCCACGACTCCGCGTACAGTTCACCGATTCCAGAAGGGTCTCTTATCAATGATCTGTCAAAGAAAGGTGTAAGATGCTGAGGTAAGGATGGTGTAGTAGGGTTTTGAAGGTTAGAGCATATGTAGGCCCATGATTTGAGGAACATGGTAGAAGATTTTCCGTCGAAAGCTGCATGGTGTGTGGTGATTCCAATGCAAAAGCCAGCATTTGGGAACACAGTGACTTGAACTGCCAACAGAGATGACTTATCATGGGAATTGGCCAAGTTGGGTGCTAAGTTGTGTCGTTGTGATGCTTCACAGAGATGGGAGGAAAGATGGTTGAAGTTTTGGTGGGACTCAGCAACAGTGAAGGAAACAGTGTCACCGGGGAGATAGTTGATGATGGGTTGGGGAGAGTGAGAGGGCCATGTGAGGGTGCCGGCGAAAGGGAGAAAGTGTTGGAGAGTGAGGGAAAGAGAGTGTTTGAGAGAGGGAAGAAGAGAGTGAAGGAATGAAGAGGTTGGGTGTGAGAAGGGATAGAAGAAGAGACGTTGAACAGGTGGAAATAGAAGCCATAAGAGGTCGAAGAAGGTTAGTGGAAGGGAGGTGGGAAGAAGGGTTGGTTCATGAAGTGGTGCCACTGAACAAACTTGGATAACTTTGAGAGGTTCTGGTGATGCTGCTTGTTCAGCCATGGTTCAAAGGAATGGAGATGTGAGGCTCTTCAAAAGGAAGCCAAGGGATGAGTTTTATAGGATGGGGGACCTTCATAACCTACTAGAACTACTTTTTTAGCGGTGAAACTAGCGGTGAAACTAAAGGGATTTATTTTTAAAATATAACATATTTATTATATAAATTTAGTTTGATAAAAATAAAATAATATAAAAATAAGTAATGTTGCTATTTGATAAACATATCATATCTATATGTTTAGATTGAATTAGATGAGAGTGTTTTGATTTAGGATAATTTTGATAACTCATATTTTTTATACAAGTTACAATTCATAATATTATTATTTTAATATTTTTTTATATTATTTAATTATAAATTTATTTTTATTATATATATTTATATTTAAATCTATATTAAGAGTTGTATACAACTTTAGCATTATCAAAGTATCATTTATCTTTTATTTATTTTTAATAGTGTAAATTGTAAGATTAAAAATTTATCCTTGTGTATAAAAGAAGAAAAAATAAATAATAATTAATTTTGTATATATTTTAGTTAATTAAAATAATATAAAATTTTAATTATAAATAAAAAAATAAAATAATGTAAAATTAAAGTAAATAAATAAAATTTAAATATAATTATATTATTTTTTATTTTATTAATTTAAATTATTTTTTTAGATAAATTAATGTATTTAGATAATTTTAATATTATTTATGATTATTTAATTTATATTATATTACTTTATATATATATATATTTATAAAAAAAAATGAATATTAATCATGGTTTTTATTATTATAAAGAAATTAATATATTTTAAACACAATAAATGAGTATTTAAAAAACATAGGATGAACATTAAATAATCATTCATTGAAAGGAAAAATATATAAAGTCATTACATTTAATTCAGAGAGAGATAAAGACATGTTAATTTCTTCGTAATTTTGAAATTATGACAAAATTAAGAACATATTATTAGAAAAAGAAAACACATCCCTAACAACATTTGAATCTTTATTGTGGAGACCTTCAAACGTTTTTTCTAAAAACATATATTATTCCTTTGTCGGACAATAATTCCATATCTTTCATCGCCAAAATCTTCAATGCACCATTTGAACAAATTACATGCTAGAACTATTCCACTTCTAATATGTTTTGAAGAAAAGAATAAAATTAAACAATGAATAACTTAAAAATAGCATTCTTAAGTTTGCATGAAACCTAGTTGAATAAATTTTACCTTGTACTTAGGACAATCCCAAAATCGTTTTTCGACATTTTTTTCAATTGTTGTTGTTCTCAAAACAGAACAATCTCCACAACCACAAATAGGTGCAACAACCCACCAGCATGGGTAAAAGTATAACGTTTTTGCACACCACTACCGGTACAATTAGACGGTGATAAGGTGTGATACGCAGACATTGAAGGCCACTAAAGCAATACTCTCAATTTTCCAGTAGAAGTAATGGAGCCTAAATTTGATTTATGCATAATATAAATAAAATGTTACAAAAGTTGCATTCAAAGCAATATCATTCGCTAAATGAGTACCATGAAAACCTGAATATTAATTAACAATTTACCAATGTTCAACATGAAAAATAAAAATAAAAATTACAATAATAATAACATAATGATAATACAATCGTTGGCTAAGTGACTTCTTGCTTGGGCGTTATTGGGCTTGCCTGGGTGAGTTTCACGAAAAAAGACCCAACGTCACTAGAGTAACTTCGCTTGGGTGAGCTTTGGTGAATGTTGGTGCGTTCCAACTTTCTCTTTTTAACTTTGTATATTCCCATTTTGCCCAATCATCTCTATTTTTCCATAGAATCCTGAAATTAACACAAATTTGAGAATAAATCGTTCTTATTCAAATTAAAATCACAAAATATGTAAAAAGGTATAACTTCATAAATTAGAGATTATTTTATCAAATAATATCCATAAGTGTCTGTATTTTAATATGAATTATTATAGAAATCCGGGACTTATCAATAGTTGAGGCAACTTTGCTGGGCAATAAGGAGGCCCTTGCCATTAAGAACAAAGATACAAAAAAAAAAAAAAATATGGAGGTTGAGATGGACTTATTGAAGATGGAGTTGGAAGCCATGAGCAAGGTGAAGAAGGAGGCTTAGGAGATCATCGGGCGGCTTTAAAGGGTACTTCAACAATCACAGTGTCGCATTCGGAATTGTGACGGGTGGACGACAAACCAAAATCATTTTGGAAATATAGAGAATGGAGTTGCTATCATAGTTTATTGCAGAAAACTACAGAAAAAATGGAAAGTTAGTATGCGAACTAGATTCGGGATTTGGTTACGTGTAGGGAAAGTATTAACACCCATACTGTCCGAAGATAGTGCCTTTAATTAAATTCGCAAAATGAGTGTGGTTCTTTAAGAATGATTGCTTTTTTTTTAAAGAAGAGAAACAAAAATGTTGTTTAAAAATAAAGAAAAAAAATCAAATTTTTTTATTTGGGGTCGACAAGGATTGTCCTTGGCCCTACGTATTTCTGTTTGTAATGAAAAATTAGGATTTACATAGTTCTAAAGGTTTTAATCTATTCGGAAAGAAGTGAGTTGGAATTTTGCAAAAGTGAAATGAAATTTTGAGAAAAGTAATCCCAATAAGGATTGACCTCGTTCCTACGTATTTCTATTCAGAACAGAAAATCAAGGATTACGTAGGGCAATTACTTCCTGCACCATATCAATGCACCCAATTTCAGTATAAAAAGACAAAAATGTCCTTAAATAAAATAGGATATATATAAAAATACATTTCGGATCCCCTTTTTCATAATATGTTTCTGGAAATTTTTTTTCTGGAACGATTTTTTTTGTATTGTGGATTTTCTTATCCGAATGAGATTTTGATTTTTGTTTCCGGATTTTAATTTTCAGAACACAATAATCTCTTCTGGATCTAGTTTTCCAAAATATGTTATTTTCAATTCTAGATTTTCATTTCCGAAATGAAAGGTATTTCCAGAAATTTAAAATTGTGTTGGGTGTAGGTTCAAAAAGATTGGGTGTAGGAAGAACTTGCCATTACGTAATTCTACCAATAAGAACTGGACATTTTTTCTTAGAAAAAAAATTGTTTGTTTGTTGATATTTTTAATTTTGAAATTTTTTCTATTTTTCTATTTTTTGGATTTTATGTTTTTATTATTTATTATATTTTTATAAAAAAAAAGAGTATTGAGTAAAATGTGATGCGTACGATCATACAATTACCCAAATACTTATTTTAGGAAAAAGTAAAATATTTATTATATTTTTTTTAAAGGAAACTATAAGCTAATGGTGTATCACATAAAAAAGAGTGACAAATAGTAAAAGTGTTGGGCCAACTAAATAGACCCAGGCTTATTTAGGTAAGAGTGGTTTGGATATTGAAAGCGTTGTTGGCGAATAGCTAAATGTGGCAGTTAGAATGAGTCCAAGCTTTTGAAAGCGTGGTGCATATAGTAAAGTTATGGAACACTAAAAAATATCATTAAATATAAATTAATTTTAGAGACAAAAGAGTTAGTTAGTATGTTTACTAAATTAGAAATCATTTTATAAATAAAAAATATTGGTTTCTAAAATAGTTTTTATTATTAATAAAAGAATTATAAAATATTTTTTAATTGTTTTATTATGATAATCGGAGTTCCGTTTAATAAATATGTTGTTCCATGTATAAACGTATGATTTTTTATTTATATAATATTATTTAACTATGAGTTATAATATATTATAATATATATATAACTCACGTATTTTGGTGGAGAATAGGTAAATTTAGCAAGAAACCTTGGACGTGTCGTAATTGGGAAGAGATAGAAGCAGGTTGAGTTTTATACAGAAAAATTTTCACGTTATCACGAAACTAAACACATAAATTTTGGAGTTTGGGTGAGCATTATTGAGTTAGTTCAACGTGGCTTTGGGTCGAGAATCTCGGAAAACAACTCAAACATCAACTTATCATTGTCCTTGGAATCCCTATGAAACACATCTTCACGAACTTGTTCTTCGCTTTTGTCGGCACTCTCTTGCAGTTTCAATGCAGACTCCAGCATCAAAACGACATCGTTCATGGACGGCCTCTGCATCCCTTCTTGTGACAAACAACTCACTCCAATCTCGCAAAACATGGCGAAACACTGGGGAGCGATCTTCCCCTTTAATATGGGATCCACAATCTCCGCCACTGTCCCGTTTTGGTAGCAATATCTTGCCCAATTAGCTAGTGACACCTGTTCGGTTTCTCCCGTATGGATAAGAGGAGAACGAGCACAGAGTACCTCAAACAACACCACCCCAAAAGAATACACGTCAGACTTCTCCGTCAGCCGCTGCCGAATAAAATACTCCGGATCCAAATACCCAAAGCTGCCTTTCACGGCGGTGCTTACATGGGCCTTCGACATCTCATTCGGCCCTATTTTGGATAGCCCGAAGTCCGAAACTTTCGCCACCCACTTCTCATCCAACAAGATGTTCGTCGTTTTCACGTCCCGATGGATGATCACGTGCTTCGCGCCACTGTGAAGATAGCGTAGACCGCGCGCGGCGCCAATGCAAATCTTCAAGCGCTGCTTCCACGAGAGAGAGGGATTGTCGGTGCCGTAGAGATGGTCGCGGAGGTTTCCGCGTACCATGAAGTCGTAAACGAGGATCATCTCTTTGTTATCGCAGCAGTAACCGATGAGTGAGACCAGATGGCGATGGCGGAGCTGCGAAAGCATTTGGATCTCGTTCATGAACTCGCAAGCCCCCTGCTGGGAACCCTGTCTAAGGCGCTTGATGGCGACCGGGATTGAACCGTTGTCGATGTAGCCCTTGTACACGTGGCCAAATCCCCCTTCGCCGACGATGAAGACGCTGTCGAAGTTTTTGGTGGCGGCTTTGATCTGGACGAGGGAAAACCGATGGCATTGATCAGACGGCAGAGAAAAATTGTAGTCGTTGGTTGACTTGGTCGTTGAGAACAACAGCGGAGTCCACTTGGAAGTGGTGGAGAACAGGACAAAGAAAACGACAAGCGAGATGAAATCGAAACCTGATACTACCCCCGCCGTGATTACAATCATCCGCCTTCTGTTATTAATCGGGTCCGGGATAGGTCCGGCGAGGCTGTTAGTCTGAACCGGGTCCGGGTTAGGTCCTGCGAGGTTGTTTGAGCCAGCTTCGCTGATTTTGAAGATCTCGAGACCGTTCAGGAAGGCGTCGCTGTACCTCGTATCATCATTGTAAGGGTGCATTTGAAGCGAGAGATTACACTTTTTCTGATTACCATTCTTGGGAATCATAACGGCGTAGTTTCTGTGCACAGCTACACCTTTTTGTTTCTCACTCCATTTCATTACATCTCCACGATCTTCAGCCAACTGGCTATTTATGTAAATGAAGAATCTCCTATCACTGATGGCATTGATATAAGGATCAAGCTCGCAAAAGTGGAGCCTGAGAACGTAAGTGAAGCAACAATCAACGGGGAATTCCCAAGTGAGGTTGCTGATTTTATTCAGAGTGCCGTTTGTGCCCTGGCTACGCGCTGTTCTGAACAGTTCCTTCGGTGCCACGTAATCAGGATTCACTGTTATGTTCATCTTCCCATCGATGTCAGCTGGTAGATCATTATTCTTTGGATTTTCTTTAATAAAATAAGGTTGTTCGTCAGCCCAATCCCTGAACAAACCGGTGTCGTTTTCTGGCCGGATTTTATTGCCTCCAGATTTGATTCTATACTCAGTCTGGAGCGCATAGCTGGTTCCAACGCTGTAGAGCGTGGTGGTTCCGACTTGCGTGAAGCCTATCTCATTTGGTTGGGTGTAATATAAATCGGTTGGCATGGAAAGCACCTCGATTCCATTGATGAAAGCGTAGGAGTTTGGATTGGACGGAGTGAAGGTGAGGATAAGCTTCTCACCGTCGTTGACGTTGACCACGTATTCTCTGAAGATAGTAGTGGTGGCTTGATCGTCGGCGTTAAGAGAGGCGTTGAAAGCGTTGAGGAGAGTGAATAGGTTGGATGTAAGGGTGAAAGAAGCTTGGTTGCGGGGAAAGGAAGGGTAGTCGGAAGGGTAGAAGAAGAGGCGAAGGAATTTGGGGCCTGGCGAGACGGGGAAGAAGTAGTTGAATTGGGAACGGGACAAGCGTGCAGTGGAGTAGGGGATTTGATTGATGGAAGGAGACTGTGTTGTTGCCTTCGCTGAAACGGTGGCGTCTTGGAAAGATAAGTACTTTGTGTCTTCGTCGCCGGTCCACCTTTTTTGACCGTCGGAGGAATTTCCGGTGGTGCCGCAACTGATGGTGATAATATCCTCTGGGGTATAGGCTTGGAGGTGTGTGGAGAAGTGTAGAAGGAGGAAGAAGAGTGTTAAGGAGATGGTGAAGGTGATAGCCATGGTTTGTGGTGAGAGGGAACAGAAGTGAATGAAGTCGCGAAGACTTATCATAAGTTTCAATGTATTATTTTCCAAGTTAGAATTGCATGGAACGCAATCAGAAAAGAACATGCAGCGTTGTGTTTGTTAGGGACGGACCACTGCCTGTCTATTCAGTTGACGGTTTCTACCAAAATCGAAAGTGCAAAAGCAAAACCGAACAAAACCTGTTAATGTTTTATTGGAGACTTAAAACAAAGTTAAAGAACTGAGAGGGCAAAGGAAAAAGTTTCTTTAATAACACCATGAGAAGTGAAAAATATATATTTGAAAAGGAAAATGATGGTTTAACTTGGTCCACTTTACACTCCACTAAATATTAATATTTTAATTATTTTTAATTTTTTTAATTTTAAAAATTATTTTAACATTTTATATTTTATCTAATATTTCAATTAAGACATTTTCTTATTTTTAAATATTTTTTTATTATAAATATTAATATTTTAGTGTAGGTGTAAACTAGAGCTGGGTGTCAAAATATAATCACCCATTTGAAAAACACTTATATTAATATAATAATGTTTTTAGTTAAAAACTAAAATGAAAATGAATAAAATATTTGTACCGGTACTGGGCGAGACCGGGGCCCACCTGCCTGCCCGACTCCCAGTCAAGCCTGACCGAGAGACTGATAAGTCAATATCTTCAGAAATCTGGCCGAACGACCGGCAGACCGAGACCTTCGTATACTTGGCCGACTGACGAATGGCCGAGACCTTCGTATACTTGGCCGACTGACGAATGGCCGAGACCTTCGTATACTTGGCCGACTGACGAGTGGCCGAAACCTCTGGAGACTTAACTAAGATGGTCGAAGACCACACTTATTTGGCCGATGGCCTATCCTCACCATGAGAATGTGGCCGACGGCCGAACCCTATTACGATTAACGCTCAAACCGAGATCAGTAAAGCTAATCCATCATCAA
>Ga0123342_1003056_pt1 | contig 27262 bp, 12 predicted proteins | sample Turbeawhitnodule_FD_89960 | JGI IMG/M metagenome (GOLD analysis project Ga0123342, IMG submission 89960) | Root nodule microbial communities of legume samples collected from Mexico - Turtle bean Mexico white nodule | ecosystem: Host-associated > Plants > Roots > Nodule | place: Mexico: Nepantla...
TATGTTTGTACTTAACCATAACTGCCTTTCATCTTCAAATTGTATTTTTAGTTCTCCCAGAAACATTTGCAATCTTTTTCTGTTATAAATTTAATACTTTGAGAAGTCATGAATTTCTTGGGTACCTCTCTGTCCTCCTATTTGAAGTATTTAAATTATTAACTTTTTTGTTTGTGTCTTTCAATTGAATTATGCATTGTTATAATTTAGGATGATTCTAGTCTTGTAAAAAGGTCAAGAGGGAAACTAAGGATATAAGAGAAAATTTTCAAGAGGGATCACATGATCAATAATATCTCTGAAAATTTTATCTGTAGTTGAACCCAATTATGTCGTGCAATCTATGTTACCAACCTCACCTAGGAAGATAAGTCTTAGAAAGTAAATTTTAATCCTAATTCAACATTACAAAATCGGCTTGTTAGGTGAAGATTACATTCACTTATATATTATAATTTGATTAATATCTTCAGTATATTTGAGATCTCCTACACAACCCTTCACACTGAGGACTTAGCAGGTGGCATGATTGGTCCAACCAATGACCAATCTTGTTAGATTAGACTTTGATACTATCTTTGAAAAGGAACTTTAAGTCTAATTCAAATTCATTAAACAGGCTTGTAAGGTGGATTTGCATCCACTTCTATATTATAATTTGATCATATTTCTAGTAAATTTGGGATCCCCATATAAGAATTATGTTGTTATTTATATATTAGAAGAATGGTATTAGGAGAGTCTGTTTCTTTGTTATAAGTAATGGCAAAATACAGATCATGCCATTCATTTTTTTATGTACGGCATTTTTATGAACCTCTGACCATTAAATACATTATTTAATGTGGCAAATTACTGTTGAAGCACCTTTATTGGAAGACTGCAATAGTTTTCTCACTTTATTGTTCTCCCAGCTGGCTAGTCAGACTGGAAGCAACCCTAGTACAGCTGCTGGCAATACCCCACCTGATATGCCTTCAAGTCCCCAAGATGAAGATTTTCCCGAGTATGACTGGAGTGAGCACTACTGCCCCGATGGTGTTAAGTACTACTACAACTGTGTCACTTGTGAAAGCAGAGTAATGTTTCAACTGTTTGATCTTTGTTCATACAATCTGTTTTGGATTTCTGTTACTTTGGTGTGTGATGGTTACTCTTGAAGCAGTGGGAGAAGCCTGAAGAGTATGTCTTGGACGAGAAAGAATCTCAGAAGCTTCCGGAGCAGGAAGATAATTGCTGCAGTCTCTCACAATTATCGTCATGTTCCTCTCAACAAGTTGCTGAAAAACAAAAGGTGCATTCTCAGATGTATTTATCCTATAACAAGTTCAGCAAAATAAAATAAAATCCTGACCAATAAACATGGTTAAATTTCAACCCCTAATTGTTTGTAAAGTAATCTAACATTCTGTAGTTTTGCAGGAAACAAATCATGACCACAGACAGTCAGATACAAGTCCTGTTGTTGCATAAATTTCATCTTATTGTTCTTAGGCAACTGAAATCACATATTGTTCACAATTATTATATAATGACCTTCAAATTGCTTTAAAAGCAGCCTAACGTTTAATCATGAGGTTACGTATTCGTATTGCCTCATTTATTTATTTCAATGGCTATTGCTAGTCTGTAAATGGGAAATTTGCTAATTTCCTAACCGCTCATTATAGAGTGAGTCTGAAAGGTATACAATCTAGGTAAGTACTTCTAAGTATATATCTAGATTATAGAATGTCTTTGGTTTTGTTGAGAGGCAAAGTAGGTTGAAATTTTAACTTTTGGGAGCTAGGAAAATCTCATGACTGTAAAACGCGCTACCAGAACGAGAAATCCACAGTTTGAAATGTTAATGATACCCGCCAGACTTTTGTGATTTGGGGATGCCATGGAGTCTCATTTTCGGAGTTTTATGTCCCTATATTTCCTGTGAGTGAGAGGAACGGGAGATTGATTAAAGCCTAGTAGGGAGCTTGATAAGAAATGTGGCTCCACAGCCACTGTATGGACTGCAAAATTCAGAACGGGTACCACATAGTTTACTTGTAAGTTTTCAACGCGTCCTAATAATTATTGTTGGATATTGTAATTGAACATGAATATGATGGCCTTTTCTGCTGCAGTGGTGCCATGTGCTAAATGGTGTACCCAATTGCCCGTCTCATTCACTTCGTGTTACCTTTCATCGTTGTCCTGGATTCTGGTGACTGTAGAGGTTCCCGTGGAGTCCCAGAAATAATGACATTTAAGTCAAATGGATAACTCTTGAAATTGTGTTTTTATCAAAGTTTGATATGGTTCTGAAGCCGGCAGGATCGTTTTCCAGTAATTTATTTGTCTGGGAGTAAAGTAATAGAAGATAGGTAAATTAAAAGGCCATCTTGGCACAATAAGTGGCTGAGCAATTCAATGTGGGTTGGTAAATTATTCCCTGTTCTTTCTGAATTGAAGAGTTCTAATTCGATGCAATGTATTGGTCAGATAATGGAGAGGGAGCGTATAATGGGAAGGAATAGCGGGGGCCCAGTGGCTCTTTGATGGTGGCGTATCATATGCATCCTCTTAGTGCGCGTTGGTCTATGCCTATATTAACTTACAATTATTCTCTTAGACCAGTGCCTCACCTGCTCTACTCAACCAAACTTATGAAAGAATACGACACCAGTTATTATGGTGCCCTCACAGATTAAGCTAAAACTAGTCATTATGAAAATCTATTCCATCGTAGAAAGCAGATCCCGCTTTTAATGTAATCCTTGTTCAATTTTTTTCTTTGCTTTACTTCTCGTGCTTTTAATTTCACCCTCTTTTACATCTGCAAGGAATCAAATCCATGAATGGATTACATGGCAAGCAGAACTTACTCAATGAGGTTAAATCGAATTCTCAATGGTTGAACTACTCTTCCTATTTATTACCTCGTCACATATTGGGTCAGACCTCTCACCACTGTATCCTTCAAGATACAAGAAAATTTCCCTACAATTTCCTTTTCCGTGGACTACAGGGCCAAACATGGCAAGCAAACTTGCACCCCAATTATTCCCTATCGAAAACCTAAGCCTAATAAATCTACAATGTGGTGCCAGTGATACGAACGCACATTCCCTCAACAAAAAGAAACAAAAACACAAGACAAACGATGGGTCAGAATCTCACGATTAAAAGGAGGATAGAGACCTATTTGCCTTCTTTTTATTTTGTTTTGTTATCATTTTCACCCACAGTCCAATCCACCAACGGATCCTCTTATTTGTCCTTGTATTTATTTTCTATCTATTAAATATAAGATATTGGATGGAAACAGGAAACTATATCCCAAGACACGTCAACGAGATAGCAGTCCCTGCACCGGATCAAAATCCATCATGTTACGCTCATATATCATACCAAGGCCCTATCTATATATCATATACGTGAATAAAGATATAGTGGGTTTTACAAGCATGATTGATCCCAGCCATCAAGGAAAACTAAAACTTAAATAAATATATATAATATATATTCCAGTGTAGCAATGGAGTCCTCATCTATATTCTCCTACAAAAAGTAATACAAGAAATCACATAGTAACAGCATGGAATTGTCATCTAGTCTTGTTTAAACATATGTGAAGGAACAGCATCTTGAAGACGCCCATAGTCACTCAACAACGCAGTCTCTTGAGGAAAAGTGACATTCTTTGGAGAGAGGAAACCCAAAGAAGACAATGCATCGACATGGAGTTGCTGTTGATGGTGCTGCTGATAATACTGGGACATGTAGTTCTCAGATCCAGACATTAGCGAACCAAAGTTGTTAGAGCGACCCAAAACTGGGCTTGGATGAGTGTGTTGGCCTTCGTAGGTTGTCACCACAATGCTTGGGTCGGTAAAAGATCGCTCCACGCGTTTCTTCACATTGCACGAAACACTGGTGCAACGATAGTAGCTCCTGTTCAAATGTTAAGAGCGTTTAATTCACTTTTAAAATTGAACCGAAAGTGAAAAGGTGAAGGAAGGAAGGAAGCAAAGCGTGTATTGCAGAATGAGTTAAAGTGTTGTTACCTGGGAAAGGGGCTGTTTTTCACAGCTTTTTGACCGTACTTTCTCCATCTGTACCCATCTTCCAGATGATCCACCTCGCTTTTCGTCATGAACGCGAATCTCGGTTCTCTCTGTCTCTTCTGATTTGTCTTCTTAGCCTTCAACCTAAACCCATCCCAGAAAAACACCATCAAATCTTCTTAGAATCTTCCAAACATTAAATAAATCAAACGTACCACTATTTCTCGCTTAACAAACGATCACAAAATATTATAAAAAACAAATACTCATCACCCCGTCTTATTCATTCCCTACCCCTAATTGGATTATCAAATACGTATTTTACACTCAACCGCCCCAAGGTTTTTGTTCCTCCGATGTCCCATCAGCCATTCAAACACCAAAGATGAAAAAATAAAAACATCAATCCCAGGCTTAAATAACCAAATAACTACACCAAATGGAGTAAAAAACAAAATTTAAAAAGTGAGAGAAAATTAGAGAAAGAAACCTACTGTTCCTTTGTCTTTTGGTGTTCATCATGTGTTTGGTCTACAGTTCTATTCTGTTGCTCATCGTTGAGAGCCTCACTGGACAAGGAGGAAATGGATGAAGAGTTCGGAGTCGCAGGTTGCTGGTTGGTTACCTCGGACCAATCTTTCTTAGTCTGAGGTGGTTCCTTAAGATCGGAGGTTTGAGGCACTGCCATGTTGGACCCTAAAGGCAAATCAAGCAGAGGACTATATTCTTGCACACCCAACAACTCCACAAACCCTAAAGAGCTCTTTTCCTCAGAGAAATCAAGGAATGGATAATTACAATGGAAGGACGAAGACCCTATGGCATGATCCTCCTTCTTCTTCACACCCATCATCATCGTCATCATCATCGTCTCCTTATTATTATCCATATATATTTATCTCTCAAATGCCCAATTCCAAATCCTTCATTCAAACAGCTGCGAGAGTAGTGAGATAGATTTGATGAATATACGATGGGGTTGATCGATCTGGTTAGGTGGATGAAAGAAGAAAGAAAGATAGATAGATAGATAGATAGCGCGGCTCTGTGGGTTGCAAGAAAGTGAAAGGTGATTGTGGAAATGAGTTGGAAGTGAAAGAAGCAAGTATAGTAATGAATGAATGAATACAAACATACATATGTTACATGGTTAAAGCCAAAAACAGTGACACAAAAGAGGCCACCGGCAATTGTAGGTTAGTGGGTGGTACGGACAACGTGGCAGCCGGTGGCATTCAATGCATGGTCGACGCTTTCATACGTAGCCTTTCATTGATTCATTGTGGGCGTGTTTATGTTTCTCTGTGTGAACGGGGTTACGCTATGGCCTTCCCTTACGGAAGAAAACACGTTATGGATTCTAATCCATTTTACGGGAAAGGACGTAACTCAAAATTTCGGTGCAAAATACTCAAAAAAATTTATTTTTTTGGTTTTGCTCTTCGAGAATAACAAAAGTATGTTTTTGCATAATGTTTATACTAATTAATATCGAATTTTATTACGTTAGTTAAGATAAATTTTAATTCTAATTCAATAACACTAAAAAATTCACACAACTTTTTTTCCGAAAATGCTTGTTGTTACTCTTGTATTCCCTCACGCCTCCCCTTGCCAAAAATAGAGTATATGAGCCTTAGATAATTTTTGCAAGTTATAGAGAAAGTATTCTTCTTTTGTCTTTTAAACTATAAAAATACCATTTACATGTATATAAAGAACATTATTTTATATTTGGGTTATATGGTGAGATTAAGATATTAGTGTTGAGATGAAGTTAATTAAATTGGATAATACGAAGTATAGTAAAGAATGTACACACGCACACGTATCTGACGGTGATGATGCTTTCACACCATCCTTCTTGTATTCAAATTACAACTCCTAAATTATTATTTTATTATAATATTTTTTAAATAGTTACTATTATAATAATAATTGTTATTTTAATAAATATTTTATTGTGAAAAGTAAATGAATTTACGTAAACAGTGGGTGTGAAACAAAAAATTTCCATGTTGTGGCCTAGTGTGTATATAAAGTGAACTAGTTCCTATTTCTTTAGAATTCTTTTTTCCTTTTGAGCTTTACGATCTTTAAAGGAAGAAATGAGTGTACAAAATTAATGGACGGGAAAAAGAAAGGTGCACGTGCGTTATGATAGTTAAAATATTGCAATGACGTGACAAAAAAAACACTTACAAATTCATGATTTGTGGTTAGTGTATACATCTTGAAAATAATAACGAAAACACAATATCTAAATGGGTGATCTCAACCCTATCATGCTCTTGAAAAATCGAAATTTCAAATTTAAAAATGAATAAAATGCATATTTACACGTAAACATTTTAAAAATAATTTTGAAAAAAATTGTGAAAAAGAAGAATTTAAACCAAGTCTTGGAACGATATGCATAGAAGGAATACGACAATCACATAAAACTTAGTGATTCGTTTTTGGTTAAACCGAGAATTTATACCAAAGCGAGGGTTCACACGTAAATGAGATTATACCTTTTTACCGATCTAGAAGCAAGAGAATAAATTGAAAGTCTTTGGTTTTCTGGTTTTCTGCTTTTTAATGTGTCTGCAAATATGTTTCTATTATCGTAACAGGGATTCACGTTTTTAAACTTCAAATTTAGAATTTTGAGAAGTACATTTTTTATGATTAATATAATTGGTAATCAAACACACACTTATTTGAGATGTTAATTTTGAATAAGGGGTCCTCTGTTATTTTGAAACCGACCAAATCCGAGGTAGGTTACAATGTTTTGGAAGTTTTTTCGGTTTGGAAAAGTTTTCCCACTCAGATAAATAAGGAATCAATCAATCTCTTAAAGTGTGTTGGAATGTTGAAAGTAAGATAAATTCTAGAATTACATGCTATGAGAGTAGTGAAGGATAGAATAAAACATACACTTAGTTTGGCTTTCTTAACAGATCCTAATTCAGTGAAGAGATGAAGATTGTTTTGAATCAAATTTACCCAATTAAGGCTTAAGAAATAATGGTTTGCTAATACTTTCTTCTTTATCACAATATATACAGTGTTTGCTTTGTGCTGATAAAAGAAAATGGATCCAATACTTAATGGTAAACTTTCATAAACTGAAAACCAAATTCCAATGTGATATCAAACCTTTGTTTTTGTAATGTTTTTATGAAGCTAATATATAATGAATGGTAAAAGGAGTAATATTCTTGCTGAATAAAATCATGTGAATTTGTTTTTGGAAGTTTTGCCACATACAGTGTTCTGGTTTTGAGGATAATCCTTCAATTCTTTTGAAAAAGAAAAATTGGAAGAAACGGGTTTCGGTTTTCATGATTGTTTAAGTGAAGTTTAATTAAGGAAGTGTAATTTTTTAAAATATTTATTTATGGGTGTTTTGATATCTCAAACTCATTAGTTTGTATTGAGTTATATATTGTGAGATGTTAATCGATATGTAATATTCAATATATCTAATTTTTTTTTTAAAAGTATGACTTTTAGATTATATTTTTTTTAAAAAAAAATTGAATTTTGAATGAAATAAATGAACTAGAACTTTTATATAAGTATAGTCAAGGTAAACAGTTACAAATCAAAAGTTTTAAAATAGATATACTAATTTAAAATGATGAATTAATTTAGATTATAATCCTCAACTTTTTAAATTATTTTTTTATTATTTAAGAGTTTTTTTCAATCCTTATATGTAATAGATAAATAACTCACTAAAAAAATCATAAAATAAAAATCAATTTTAAAGATAAAATAATTAATTGTTATAATAACTAAATTATTTTAGAGATAAATTTTTTTAATTTTTAAATTAGTTTTTATTATTGTTCAATAGTTTTAAAATTATTATAATTTATTTATTGTTTCAATTTTAATATATATTTGAATTAATTTATATATATATATAAACTTTACAATAAAAACATAAAATGTATAAATTAAATTGAGTGTGAGATCTGTTAAATTGATTTTTGCTATTAAAGTAAAAACTATTCTTAAAATTATACACACTATAGATGAAAATGGGTTTTACTAAAAAGGGGCTTTAGAAGTGACAGTTGGACAAAAAAATTGTATTGAAGCAGCCAGTATTGTTATTATTGAAAAGTTACGTCATCCACATCTTAGATTCATTGCTCAGGGATGCATTTTTACTAACACATTTTTCTTATTTCTTCTTTCATTTCACATGTTAAATTCACACCGAATACTGTGTAATTCCAATTCCAAATTTAGTTAATCATTCATTCAACATGCTTTCATTTCATGTTATTATTTTAATCAATCATAGCTTTCAAATAAACAGGGCCACAATGTGAGAAGGATTTGTTTAATACATTTTGATCAGTGTTTTTCTAAATATAAGTTTGTAAATAAATTTATCAGTTTAAAATATTTAGTATAATATTTATATAAAATATAATATAATTTATTTTATTAAAACATATAATAATTTATAAATTTGAAACAACAGTAATAGCAGTATAAAAAGTTATTTTATAAACCGTGAATTACACACCAAATCTAACACAATCTGAGTCGGTGAATGAGTCTGCTTTTCTAATCACTTCTCTGTCAGATTACATTCCTAGATACGTACGTTTCTTCGCCAATTCCACCCACCAAACAAAACATCACAACAGTGAAATCACTATGTAATTAAAACCTTTAACACTGCAAAAAAACACAACAATAAAAGAGAGAAAACAACATACAATGTTAGTGTTCTGTTCTCTGCTACTCTTTCCGCAATTTGATGGAAAAGAAATGACACATTCATGCACGTGTGGCTTTTAGCGAGCCACGTGATGCATGCTGACATATGTAGTTCCGTGCAAAACTTGATCTGGTACTTTGCTACTGGCTACTACCCTACAATAATTTACTTTCTAATTTATTATTCTGCACTGCTCACTATACCCTTTCAGGATACATGTATAAATACACAAGTAATACGTATCTAATTTCGTAACAAAAAAAATCATGATGGAATACTATATTTCATTTCTCATATGTACATGCAAAATGAAAAAAAATAAAAAAGAATCTCAAAACCCGAGGAGTATTTTATTTTCTCTCTCTTTATTGTACTTTTTTAGGCTATCTAACTTCTCTTTTCCATCAAACACTTTTTTTTTTTTAGCAGTCGGTGGAAGTTTCATGTAGTTTGAAATATGATTATGGTGGTTCAATAAGTCATACAAATTCAATTAGGTTATGTTAAAAAAGGAATTCACTTTAAATTTAATCTAATATTATAAAATTGGTTTTAAAATAAGTTTTGTACATTTATATATAATGAAAAACTGTTACGTATAGTGAATGTGAGAGTTTTAACAAATTAATTTTAACATTTCATAGAATTATTCACTTATAAATAAGTGTTGAATTACGATATAAAATTACGTATGTTATAAATTGTGGTATTATAATCGGATTCGAATATTTTTAAAATTTTTATCAATAACAATAAATTAAAAATAAATTTAAATAATAATAAACATTCAAATTTTATTATTTTCTAGTCATATTACATTACAGGAAAATCATGAAATAAAAGATTTTAAAGATTAAAAATAATTAATTCTTATATAACAACTAAATTGGTTTCTAAATTAATTTTTATTATTATTAAATAATTTTTAAAATAATATTTAATTAACTACTTTAACTATCAGTTATTTAGATTTTAAATTTGGTAAAAAAATCTTGATAGTTAACTAAATAACAAATTTAAAAACTATTTAACAGTATAAACTAAATTTTTTTTTTAATTTTTAAAACGATCTTTAATTTAGTTAATATAATAATTAATTATTTTTATTTTATAAAATTAGTTTTTATTTAATAATTTTTTTATGTTATTATAATAGTTGAAATAGTTAAAATTAACTTATATATAATTTAAAAATAATAATATTGGTTGATATAATAAGAAAGTAATCTCACATAGCACCAAGAGTGGTACCTGGGCTTTGTAGAAGCCCGGAAAAATAGGCACACCCTCTGCTTCCGTGTTTCGAATTCATTAACCTCATGGGTCCCCCTCTGGTCATGCACGTTCACACCTACAAACATTTTTTAAAAATATTTGAAAATGATATTGACAGCTGAAAGAGAAAAGAAAAAGAAAAAGGAAAAACAATTATGCTATTAAAGGTGCCTTCATCATCCTGCATCAAAATTTATTGCATATTTTAACCCACCATAAATATCACATTTAGGATATCATATTTATTTATTATAATTTACAAGAAATTTCCTCAACTGTAGTAAATAGGATTTGGTTGCCTAACTTCTTTTAAATCATATTAATTACTCTTTTCATTTTATTGGAAGAACAATCAAATACCAATATTATTATAATTATATATAATATATAGCTCCAATAAGTTAATGTGTTCTTTTTTTTTCCTTCGAAAAAACTAACTACTTATTATTTTTCATAAAAAAAAGTTGGACAAATCCTGTCAGATGAAAGGAATGCCAAGTGTCTTGTTTCATCTAACGCAATTAATATTTATGGAGTAAATAATTCCAACTGGTCAACTTGTTCTAGAAGTGTACGACATGGTAAAAAAAACATTGAAAGAGTAAAATGACTGAACTTGATAATTAAGTATGAGAACATTAAAATTACTGTAATTAACTTGCCTTCATTATATTAATTAGGGTTGACTTATCTAGTTAAACTTCAATTCATACCAAATGAAAATCTCCTTAATTATGATTTGAACTCAGATTTTAAAATTCTTTACTTATATATGTCAGTTATAAATACTTTCTTTGAGTTTGAAATTAAGAATCTTGCATGCTGTAATCGTAATTAAATCTGTTAAACAAGAGTTATTCTCGTTGTTTTATTAGTTTATTTAACATGAATGAGATAAGCCTGGGCATTAATTATGCACATCATATAGCAACTTTTTGACAAAACTAAAAGCAGTGAGATCTTCCCAACTTTATTTGGGTTTTGGGACTAACTGGTCCAATCAAACTACAATTATATATATAAAAGATCTAATAATTTTCTTAAAACTACAATTAACAATTGTTTTAAAATCTTGTGACTAGTTCATTTAACTTAATTCCACTTGAATTTCAGTTGCGTTAGATTAAATCTAATAAAAGTAGTATAGGAATAAACTCAATTCAATATAAGATTTTTTTTATTGAATATGGTGATGAGTTTTTCAAACTTGACCTGTACACGATCATAACTTTTTGAATAGTTGGAACTTTAATTTTGCTCTATTTCTTAAAGCATACGCTGAAAGTTTCATTGATGAATTAAAATAAATTACTAGTATAATTAATTTTACACGGGTAATGCATCAGTTTTTATTTTTTTGCATTAGTATTCATCTTTACTGTTGGTGCTAAATATTAAATTTTTAAATTCTATTAAAAAATAAATGTTTGTTATGCCTTTACATTTGAATACAATACGTTTTTAAATAAAAATATTTTCGTTTTAATTGTTAAAATTGTGTAATAAAAGTGCTCACTTAAAAATATAACAGTTTCAGGCAAGGCTTCTCCCTTAAAAAATGGAAAAGTTGTGTTTGTTTTGTCTTGCTATGAAACGTCGTCGTCATGTCTATTCAAATCCCGCGCCCCAAGAATTGACCTGCCTCGAGTCCACTCTCCTTATCCGTTATTCTGCCTCTTACGATAGGTCAATTTTTATTTATTTTTAAAGAAGCATCGTTTGTGATCAAGTAATAATATGAAAAAGGAAGAAAAAGTGTAAAGTAAATACAAAACTAATATTTAAAAAATATGAGTTGCTTTATTTTATCCCACACTTCCTCTCTTTTGAATTTTTTTATAAATAATTTATATTTAGAAAAAGTACACAAATAAACTTTTTAAAATTTCATTTATATAAATAGACCTGTTTACTATAAATTAGGTTTTGAAGAACTGAACATTGATATATGAATAATAGTCACTTTAATTTTTTCGATATAGATTGTCACTATTACAAGTTAAAATATCGGCTTTCCAGAAACTAAATCTTGACTTATAAATAACAAATGAATCTATTTATATAAATAAAGTTAAAGAAAATATGTTTTTGTGTAATTTTAAAAAATATATTTATTTAGGAAAAAAAATTCTTGCTCCATTTATTTATTCATTGTCTCTCTTAATAGTATTGTTCGATGGCATACCCGTATATTAAAACACTATAGCATGGAGGGTTTAAAATATATTTCCTTTCTTCTACTTAATTGTGCTTCTATTTATTCTTTTTAAAGACCTACTTAATCATGAAACAAAGCATCACATGTATTGGTATTCAGTAATTAAGAAGGTTAAATATAGTTTTTAAGTGATAATTTTTTCTTATTCTAAATAATATTTGTTGGAAGAAAACTATAAAAATAAGTTTTTAATAATTCTTCTAGATGAGTTCTTAATAATTCTTCTTGATGAGTTCTTGACAATTTATTTTAGACGATAAATAATTTTTAGTATAAATTATAATATTAAAATATTTCATATTAATTAAATAAATATTATAATATAGTGTAAGTTAAAAATTTGTTTCTTACATTAAAAATTAAAATACAACTATTTATTTTAATAGTTTTTTCATTATAATAAACTTAAATATTTATAATTTGAATTAAAAACTATTTTTTGTTATAATAAAAAATATATTTAAATCTGAAAAAAACTAATAAGTGTAAAGTATTCTAATAAATCCAACAAATTATCGTTAGAACAGATTAAAAATAATTATGATGTAAATATAATTTATAAGATTAGATTTGTGTTCATTAATAAAATATTAACATGAATAAGCAAGTAATAAGCAAATATTTTGAATCCTCTCTTCCGTGGTGTTCTCTGAATCTGTGGGAAGACATTCTAGAAGATTGGCACAAATTAAGGGACCAAAAACCACGGCACTTAGCGTAAATCAAAGTCGTGGTTGTGTAGAGTGAGAGAAAGCTGGAATTTTGAAATTTTTTCTTTTTTTTTAGGGTTTCTTGTGAATAATGATTAGGTCACCCCATTGGCCATTGAATTAATTAATATTCAAAAGTTAATTATAAAGTTGAAATGAGGACGCTGGCTGCACATGGAGATGACAGCAAAAACATACATAGAAAAGCATTTTTGGTTGAATTTGTTTGGTGTGTGTACGTGTTCAAATTTCTACCTACAAACACATACCTCAAAAATACTATATATTTCTTTTTGTAAACGGTGAGTCCTTTGTGAGAGTCAAATACAATAAAACAAACATCCCAACATTATATATTATTTCTCCCTAATAATCATTTTTTAATTTCCTATTAAATATTTGAAATGGAATCATCACACGCCACCCCACCATTCCTATCTTCCGCGTGGCTTCCAAAATCTTACTAAAACCAAATTCGAATAAGCCACAACATCATGATATCCACTCTCCTATACCAACCTTCTAGTGGAAAACCAAACTCATTCTATAAGAAAATTATATATAAGAATATGTTAAGAAAAATTGAAATTTTTTATTTTATTCATCATGTATAAAAAATATAATATATCTAATAAAATCTTATTATTATTAAATTAATTGTATATAATTACGTATAATTTAATAATAATTATTTTTTTAATATTTTTATTTATTTAATTTCTATCTTCATAGATAACAATATATAAATAAAAAAATTTCATTTAATAATATCACACATTTTAAAGGAACCACTTTTTTTTCAGGATAATATGGGTAATTGTAGTGTGAAAATAAAGAAACACCATAGTTTCTAGTATTGCGGAATATATACAAAGACTCAATTAAATTTATGTGACAAATATTAGATATACATTTTTATCATATCATCAATTTTTAATGACATTGTCAAATCCTAAAAATAAAGGTGACATTTTGTAAAAGTAAAAAAATATTAAAGATAAAAAGTTAGAAGAAGACAAAGGAAGCAATTTAAATAGACGAAAACATTTTTTTTTTAAATACTATGTATTATAAATTCTCTAGTCCAAAAGGAACTTTGAAATTAAAATAAGTATTTTTTATTCGAAACTTTTATATTGAATATTAGTTATAATATAATTTTCAAGAGAAATGATATAGACCACACACTATTTGACTAATAATAGGAAGGTACAATTGGTATTTCATTGGTTTTCTTTTCTAAAAAAGAGGCTGCAAGCTCATATAGACTATAGAATGAAAAAAAGAGCAATATAAAACCTATTAGGAAATACACATATTTTTACCAAATTTGCCTTAGTGAATATAAAAAGACGACAACGTTTTTATCATTTCTTAATTATCATCCTCGATTTTAATAAACTATAGGTATGTACTTAACATTTTTTATTTTTCTAAATATAGTAATTTTATATAATTTTTATTTGCTATCAATATGCCAGTACAACCAAATAACATTATATTATGTACCAATTAATTAAATTTTTAGTTTTTAATAGTTTTTCTCTCTTAACTAATCTTTTAATTATTGACTAACTTCTGAATGAATATGCGAACCCCAAAACTGTATAATTATATGTAATGTTGTTATTTGTTATTTGATAAAAAAAAAATGTAATTTATAGATGGTTACTTGATTCAGGTGATTGGTTTGACTTGTGATTGAATCATGCGGTACATATGAAATGGCGTTGGAAATGTTCCGTATCTATGGCTTTTAGTGACAGATTAGACAATTCTAACAGTCTAACACTCATCATGGAGATCGACACAAATTCATGTGACATTGTCACCCCCTCTCTCTCTTGCTTTCATTTATTTATTTTATTAAAAAAATAATACTTATTTTTTTTATTACACTTATTTTGAAAGAAAATAATATTTATTTTTTAATTATATTTTATGATAGATGAAAGTAATAAATATCGTTTAATAAAGTGTAAATTGTTATAGGATTTTAATGAATTAACGATTCTATAACTATAGGTGGATAGGTTACGAAGCTAATTTTAATATTAAAATAAAATTTTATATTTTTGATGAAGTTAATTATATCGTATAAAATATTAGTTATTTCTTAACAATCAAATTCGATCATATTATTTACGCGGTATTCAATCTTTTAACTTATAAAACATTCAACCATGTTGTCATGTTATATCATGCGATGATATTTGACCATTGATACCTCTCTCTCTATATATATATTATAGTTAGATATTTAAGTTTAGAAGAATTCAATTGTTTAAAAAAAAGAGTGATAAGTTTTAAGTAAATTGGAGTTTAAAGTTTTGAACTCTATATGTAAAAAAAGTGTCAAATTTATTAATAATGTTAATAAAAATGAAAAATAGTTTAAATGTTTAGTGAAAACCAAACACTATTGTATTACTCATATATGAATATTATGAACTTTAGTATAAAGCAATTACAGCATATGTCAACAAAATAAAACATGTCCGATATGAATTAAAAAATTACTAATATAAAGTGTCCACGTAAACAATGTGAATTCGATAAAAAGAAACTTAAAGACACATGTTATGCATGAGAAAATAAAATAGTTTTTAATGATGAACTTGATTTGGTTTCAAAAAGATTTGAACATAAATAAATAAAGTATATGTAATAAGAAATGCCATAGATAATACAATATTCATATCTCAAAGAGAAACACAACTAAAATAGTATTCGCAGAAATGAATTAATATTTTATTCCATCGATAAATGTTCATTTTTACATTTTGTGTGGAATGTTTTTAACAAAAAAAAATGTTTCTTAAATAATAGTAGTATTGGTCACCGAGGTAAAGATAACGATATTAGGGTCCGCAAAAACATTTTTTTTTTTAAGTTGTTGGATACTTTTTTTAAATAATGTGTCGAACATATATATATTGTGTCGACTCATAGAACATTTATCAATGAAGTGTTTAGTTCTAAAAATATTTATTAAATTTTTAAAATTTTTTAAAAATTCTAACATAATTTTAAAAAGGATAAATATAATAATTTTCTAAAAACTTAAATTTATTGTATAAATTTTTATTATAATTATAAAAATAAAGAGTAAATTCTTTTGAACTAGTCATGAAAAACATCTTTTTCCTCCAAACAAAATCTGAAACATATTTGTACACATAAATATTTGTTGTCAATTTATATAACTCATAATATAATATATAGATCCTTATTTCCGTGTTTTTACATTTTAAAGATTATACGTATCTTCGTGTATGTATAACCTTAAATTTTGAAAAAAAAATACATATTATTAAAAAATGATTTTTTAAATTTGATTTAATTTTTAAAATAAAAAATAAAATTTTAAATTTAAGTCAATCTTATACACTTTTAATTAAAATTTGTACCTCATTTATTTTTTTTTAAGTCGATTTAAATATCCAACCAATATTTTTGACAATTGAAATATTTAAGTAGATAATTTAATCATCACTATTGATTCGGTCCCACTTCTTCTTCTTTCTTTTGATGCGAGTCCCATTTTTTCTTCTTCTTCTTCTTCTTCTTTCTTTTGATGTGCCATAGAATCGAACACAATCTATGAATAAAAAAAGGAATACACGAATACAAAAAATTGCACAGAATGACCTTTATTTTTTCAGCCCCACTATCACTTTGGCTTATTTTGTGCAATCTAAAAGGCGTAACAAGGGGTAACAACCAAAACAACACACGGAAAAAGAAATAAAAAGAATAACATGTTTTACAACTTTTTCAAACTTTGACCACACACCAGTTTTATGCAGTCATATAGGGGACAGTGAGAAAGTTTTAATTAATTTTTTCGTAACATTTTATTTATTTTCTATTTTCTTTGTACAGTGGCAAATATGGAGTATATTTTATACTTGTAAGATATTAATATATTTTACATTTGTTTAATAGTTTTTTTATAAAAAAAAGTAGGAGAATTCGTGGAAACATATAACATTATTCTAAACATAATGGTCCGACATATACTTAAACGTAATTTTTATATAATATTAAATTTAAATCAACATTTCATTGTAATGTACGTACAGTGTCAGCAAAAACTTTTCCAACAAGAAACTCATCGAACTTAATATCTTCTGACATTAGTTGAGGCGAATGGTCTTTGTTTCCATCTTTTTCCAGGTTTTAACAAGCATGCACGTGCACTTGTAGTATCCTGCTTCCTTTCTCCCATTCAACATGTAAATTTTAGTTATTTCTTTTATAAAATTATATTCATGTCGTTACATCTTAGTTTATAATAAATTATTAAATTGTGATATAAATTATTTTTAAAATTAAAATCTAAGAATAGCATAGGTTCCTGAAAATATTATAGTGTGTATCTATTTTATCTGGGAGAGGTAAGACTTTCAACACGAGTAAAGCCCAAATTCCCCAACTTTTTGTCACCTGAAAATCAAGGTCCAGGCCTCTTATATCAGGCCCAATCCGTATTCGACAGGCTCAAGTTTTTTTGTTGTTCCACCTCCTTTTTTTATCGAAGCTCACGCCTATATACAGTACATATAAAAAATATACCTTAATAGAAATAGATTTTTGTTGTTTACGATACACAACAGAATCATAATTTTAAGTTTTTTCGTATTACTCAATTAAAACACGTTTCTAATAAAAACAAAAATATTTTTTATAATATGTGTTGTGATACAACACACATTATTACAACAAAGACATATAATCTATTGTTTAGTGTATAATTTTGTATGTAGTATCTAATCTATTGTTGTGTATAATAGGAAGTAAAGAAATATCATTATTTAAATAAAAATACTGAACAATTTGTTATAAAAAAAAAATTTGTAATAGAAGAATTCAACTTATAATAACATATTTACTATTGGATTATCGAGTTCAGCGTATATCGACATTTTGACAACTCAACACATTCCATACTAGATACTGCAAACAATCTAAAAATGTCATCAACTAGTACTGCAACAAATTATCCATAAAATATCATTAAAATGCAGTTGGGTTCCTCTTGGGTCTAACATGCATGTTTATATCTTTAAGGGTTTAAAATAATTGTATAAATAGAGAAACACTCCAAAGTCAAACGATAAGTATAATCTAATCTAATATTTTTTACAAATTGTATTCAAACTAATTTAAGTATCAGAACATATTTGTAGCTATTCCACCAACACTTAACAGAGATCGAAGAATCGAAAGATCAAATAGCAGAAGAATCGAAGATGAAGACAAAAAAAAAAATCAATGTAAGAACCCAATATAATATTATTACTAAGTTCAATAACAATAAATTAATAACATGAAAAAAGATGGTACTCAACCCCCAAAAGAAAACTATGTAAAGCTTTTGTACTTTTGATAAATGAACCAACATGACACTATAATAAGTATGAGAAACGTAACTCATGTTTGAATGATCACCTACTTATTATAATTTGCTTATTATAATTTTCTTATTGTCAACAAACAAACAAATATTTAATTAAATAATTATTTGTTAAATGTTAAATATTTGACCATATTCAATGCATTACCACTGAAATTCCCTATTCAAATAATCACGTATTAGAGCTCAACATTCTTTACCATTGTTTAGTATTGTAAAAAAATAGAGTAACAAATTTGTTTAAACATAATGAATATGAAGAAATGTAGTTGTGGAAACTTGGAATTCCTCAACCAGATGACACATTTTATGTATTTATGTTTGTAGAATACTTTACGAGACACCTGGTAGAGGTGGTGGCGTATAGCAAAATTTACGTAGAATTTTTTCCGTTAATATTTTAAAAAATCGATTTGAAAATTATTTAGATGTCATACCAAATATTTTAAAAAATCGAAAGAAACTGATGACCAAGAATAACATCCATATCAAGAATAAAAATAATCATTATAAACATTAAAAAAATCATGACACAAATCAATAAAAATAAAATTTACGTAGATATATTATTTTATATTTATCATTTAATTTGTTACTTTATTAAATACAATAAATTAAATTTATAATTTTATTTTATTAAACAAACATGTTAACTATTTTAAATTATTTTGGCATGTTTTCTAAATAAAAATTTGAAAACCCACTTACTTTTTTCTCCCATAAAAAAGTGATTTGTCACAATTTTAAAATGTAAAATTATTAAAAATACATAAATCCAAATAAATGTGCATACAAAATTTAAATTATTTATAGGCATAATATGTTAATAAAATAACGTTTAAAGGATATAAATTAACGGATAGACATATGTCTGAAGGCACTGATAATACTACATGTTCTTGTTCCATTTACAAACACAGAAAGAAAAATTTAGTTTGGGATTAGTCTATTGTATTTGATCAAATCAATTGGTTATTTTTATATTCAGTAGTTGGTGGTAGGAGTTGGGAATGGAAATCATAGTAACATAACACCGACAAGGAAACAGATATTTTTATAACATAATTTTGCAACTTTTGAACACCTCTGATATCACTTTGGTTGTATTAGCAGCATTTGAGACACATGCACCTTCAAATATAAAACTTGTGTCCTCATCACTACTTAAGTCACAGCTGTTGCTTGCTTCAAATATCAAATTGCGTGAACTACAAGAAACTACACAGTTAGAAGAAATTTCCTCTCTCTAACTTGCGGGCCACTTCTAAGTGTATCTCAGGGCAACACGTGTTACCAATCACCACGACACTTGGCAACAAAATCAATGAAACTGTCTCATATGTGCTGCTACTCTTCTTTGCTATATCAATCGATTTTGTTTCCTACAAATATAAATCACAAGTTTATTTTCTTGGTAGGTAACATTATTAATGTACACAGTGAAGAGATTTCAATTCAAGTTTGTAGTTTATAATGATATGAACAACAGAATTATTATTACATTAAGACAAACTTGTTCATTCTTGGTAAACAAAACGAGCTAAGTTTCCAACATATTAAGAGCAACCGGTTTATGTTACACAGCATTGAAGCCTATGAACTAAGAACTACAAGATAAAAGCTAGAAGAAAATTGCCAGATCAGAAACCCCGCCATTCTCTTCAATCCAAGGAAGGTTGAGAGTGAGTTTGCCATCAGGCAGCCACTCAAAAGCAGCATCAGAACCATTGAGTTGGAACTTCTTTGGAGATTGAGTTGAGTAAGCAAGGAGTCTCCCACCACCCTTAACCTTAATCTTAACACCCTTCTCAAAATACTTCAATTCTTGAATTGTCCCTCCACTGTTGAACATGTTTGTGAGCCCAATGGGTACAAATTTTATGTTGCCATCTAGCTTTTGGACTGGGGCAAAGTTGCAGATTTCAAAAGTGGAAGGTTGAATAGTTAATTGCAGTGGTTCAGAGTTGGGGGTCATGAAATGCAGTACCTCCGCCTGATTGAGGTACACAACATACTCCTCTGCCTTACCCATATGGGCTGCTTCTTTCTTTTGGTCCCATTCAACCTCAGTTACATGAACAGTGCATGATATTGGTTTGTAGCACTCTGGGAAGCCCCTGAATTTCTTCTCCTTTGGGTCCCAACCAGCCCCTTGACAGTTGAAAGCACCAATTACTCCTCCATACTATTAAATGAACAAAATTCTTGTTAGATTGATACCAATTGTGTGGTGTTTAAATTTATGTAAAAAACGTATAATGACATTAATACCTTATTGAAGTTCCAAATTTTGAGAACGGTTTTTTGGTCAAAGAGAGGGTTCCTAAAAAGGCAGTCTCTTGTTGGAAGGGGAAAATATATACATTTGGGCACGGTACCATCAGGGAAGACAAGCTTCTTAATGAGATCAAAATCATGAGAGCCAACACTATCACTCACATAGACAGGACCACCACAAATAGCCCTTGAACCAGCATGAAATTTGGCACACTCATGATCCGATTGAAACATGTCCCAATCGGGTTGAATTATCTGTCCCATCCACAAGCTGTTGTAGGAACAGTGAATCATGTGCACCCCCTGTAGCCAGAACACTCCCATTGGGTCCCCATTGGGATCTTGGAACCAAAAATCATCCCCTGTAATCATTTTTTTTAAAACTTGGTTAATTTCATTTTCCTTGCATATCTTTTGAATAGCACAATAAAATTCCTCAGAAGTGAATAGAATAGTACTTACCAACTCTTCCCAAGGCAATTTGCTTGGTTCCAAGGAAGAAGAAATCGTTGCACTGCTGCATGCTAGCGATGATTCCACTTCCATTGAAATTCTTGTAAATGGAGTTTGACAACCCATCGTAATAAGCCTTGGCAATCTCCACTCTGCCCCCATATTCCTCGCATATGTATTCAAGACTCTGCATGTAGAGTCAAAGTTAATGAGTAACTGCTTAATAAGCCAAAGCTAAAGAGTGAAAGTTAAAATAGACACCAAAGCTAAAATATACTAAAAATAGAAAAAAAACAAAGCAAAATAAAGATCACATGAATGACGTCAATTTTGACTCCAGTAACACCGGCTTGGGCAAGATAAGAGTGCATGGAATCGTAGAGGTCATTAGCTTGGTGAGGATGAACAAGCCCTATGGAACCTTCCATTATTTTAAGTACTGCTAGATCTTGCATGGTTCCATCAAGGGAAGGAGAGAGTTTGCATGGTGTTATTTTCGAATCCAGATGTGTAGCTCCTGGCCTCACACCACCCCATCCGCCACAGAGCGCATGCCACACATAAACATCATCCAAACCTTTGAATTCAGTCCTCAAGTCCCTTGTGAAATCCTTCATCCCACCACACTCCGGTGCTTTGCAACAACACCCTCCACTTTCGTTGCTCTGCTTTCCCTTCCCCCCAAAAAGATCATCAATTTCCTTTCTCACCTTCACAATCATCAACTCTATCTCGGCCAAATCAGAACCCCCAGCTGAAACAGCCGCATCACGTTGCTTCCCCAAATGCTCAGCTTCAATCCCCTTCGAAATCAACTCCTTAATCGTCTCCGGGTTGAAAGAAGGAGCATCAGGACCCAAGAGAAGTCCCTTTTGGTATTTTCTAAACTTGTCGCCTTCTTCAAACCTATGAAGCCTGGTAGTCATCTGTTCCCCACCAAGAACAAGATTCTTAGCATCCTCGTTGGGGTCACCATCATCAAAATTCACACTTTGCCAACCATCATCGATGACAACAAACCTCGGAGCCACGCCACCCTCACTAAAATCCTTTAGTCCATGCCAAACCCCAACAGGGTTCACGGTTAAGTAAAAGGCATCCCAAGTGCACCACCCGAATTTATCAACAATTCTTGGCACCGTTTTCTCCTCCAACAACCTAAACGAGTTAAGGTGAACCCTGAGAGCACTATAGGCCTCTCTCATCAAGTTGTAAGGGTTTTCAGCCACGTGGACATATGCAATTGCACCGAAACTCGATGCTCTCACCTGAGTAGAACCACTCTCCGCGCAAATCATGACATGGTCATCAGAGCCAGGGTGAAGAGCAGACCTGAAACTTTTTTCTATAATGGGAATGATCACGACATAGGATTCTGTTTCGGGGACTTCCATTAGAACCCACTGAGTTTCCATTTGTATGTCTGAACCGGAATTTCCGACCCACTGGGTAGACCACCATGTTTTGAACCTGAAGATGCTAACGAAGTTTCTGCCACTGAAACTTCCCAAGGAGTTTATCAATCTGTCGGAGGGTGAAACATGGGAGAATCCGAGGAAGCCACCTTTGCGTGACTCGGCAATGACACGTTGAAGGATGGAAGGTGGGGCGTCACGAGGTTCACAGATTGAGGAGAAGGAGCTGAAAGTGACGTTCTCGGGTACGTGAGAGAGTAACGGCACACCTCTCACGGCGAATTTCCCGTCAGATAAGTCGAAAACCTTTTCCAGTGACTCCGGTCGTAACGTGGCATTCTCTGGATCGTTCGGAGCAGCCATGGAGAATGAAGAACGAACAACAAGAACAAAGAACAACAGAGGACAAAAAGATTCAAAACTACAAAGACAAAGACAACAAACCTTACTTTGAGAATTAGTGACGAAAGCTAGCTAACTAGTGGGATATATATACCAATCTGGTTAAATGATTCTACTCTCAAAGGAATGAAAAAGAGAAAAATTCTCAGTACTTCAATAATAAATGATGGTTGGGAGATTACAAGCATTCATTCATTTGATCGGTTATATTTATGGCACGACAGAAAGAAGAACATAAGTGTGGAAGATTTGAAAAGAAGAGAAAGATAGTTTTAGCGTTTAGATTAAACTGTGGAAGAAGTATATAAAGCTCAGAGATTGAATAAGATATGAAGAAGATGAGAGTAATTATGGAAAGTTGGTGAATGTAGAGTGTCACACACATATGATTTGTACACAGTGCAGTAAGAAACGTTTGATTTGAAGTGTGGCACCGAAAGAGGGTTATGATTATATAGGCCAAAAATGGGAATGAATTAAGCAATAAAAGGTAGATGCAGAGAATAATAGGTGTAAGTGGAGTGGTTTGAGTTTGAGTTCAAAGTGCTTATCTCTCTTTCATTCATAGCATTATTTATGTTCACCGCTATAAAAAAGAGAAAAGTTTCAGATAAAACATGTATCTTACCTGATAACAGGATTTTTTAGTAGAGTTGCAGATAGTTCTGATGAAGTCATGGAATATATTTTAGTAGCACTTTTCTTTTGCAGGGAATATATTTTGCAGTGTCTCAAACTCAATAATACTGGAATGTGTGGATTATCGGTTTTCTTTATTTTTCTCCCTTATCCTTTTCCACTTAGACATGGGGCCATTTATTTTCTCGAAGATATCACTCTTTTGTATTTTCATTTAACAACCTTAAGGACCGAACCAGAAAAATACTTTATAGTAAAATTGATATAATTAAAATGATATTTAAATATTTTATTATTAAATTTAAAAGAGTATATAAATATAAATTTAGTTATTTAGGTTTTATTTTAAAAGAATCATCGTGTCTTTAAATTTTTATTTTTTTTTTTTGTTTTCTTTCTAAGATTCTGACATCCTCGCTCATCAGTCTAACGATCGGAGTATGCCATTGGACTCTTGGTAGTGAAGACAGTTTTTATTATGAGTGGAATACATTCTTGGTTTAGTAGTATAACATGAGCAATATGACAAGTTTATGCAAATTTCTCTGCATATCTCGTTCAGGTGAGCAAATTCTCACTCAAGTGAGAATAGAATGGAAAAATGAGGTGTTCTCGGGTCCCTTCTCGCTCAAGCGAGAATGAATCTCGTTCGGGCGAAGTCTAGGGTGAAATTCTAGGTGCTCTCAGGTTGAATCTCGCTCAAGCGAGAGATTTTTCTTGGGCGAGACCTAATCTCGCTCAAGTGAGCAAGTTCTCGCTCTAGCTAGACTTTAAAAAAAACTTCAAATTTTTATTTTGGATTTTGAAAGCCTAGTTTATTATTGCTTATTGTTTTCAATGAAACTTCTAAATTTTATTTAGAAATATAATTAAAGGAACTTAGTTATGTGTTTAAATAAATTTTTAGATGTATTTGGTTTGTTTTGAAAATTTAAATTATTATATGATGTGATTGAATGGTGTATTGATGTGCTACATGAGGTATGGAATGATATGAAAGTGTGATCAAACAATAACATTTTCAGGAAAGGAAATACCGTGTTGAGATGGTTATTAGGATGTATAGATCTGTCAGGTCCCGATCCAATGAGACAATCCTTACTCTACTGATATAAGATATAATAGAATCACATAGATGAAGTTATTTAGTTGGTGAGAGTCGATGAAGGTTAATATGAATTTATCTACGGTTTGAAATATAATCTAGTTTTTCAGAACATTTGAATTTACCATGTCATACTAGATGATGAGATATTGAGATGTTTATGTGCATGGCTACGTGGATTCACAACGAGTATTATGGTAGGTGCAAGTCTCAAGATTTTAATTTCAATACACGAGTCTTCCGGAAGTAGAGTCAAATGTCTATGTGTTGTGAGTCAGTAGAAGTATGACAAGAGAAAGATGAATTGTGAAATTTTAGACACTTGATGGTTATGTGGAAATGCATGAGAATTTATGGCTTTATGGGAATATTTAAAATTATATTTATATTAGAAGTTTTTAAAAATAATTAGCTTACCCTTTGCTTTGTTTTCTTTAATTTGTGATGATCATGTATTTATACGAGAGCATATGATGTTACAAGTGATAGAACTTCTAAATGAGAAGTTGGAGGATGAAAATGTTTATTTTAATTTGAATATTTTGTTTTAATCTTATGTAAATATTTAAAATCCCTATGAAGAGGGTTATATAATTTGAAACATTGTATAATTTTGGTTATTAGATGTGAGAAAATATAGAGATGTTACAATTATTTTATCTACTAAAAAATTATTGATATATAAAATATTCTTTATTATTAAAAAAAATTATATATATATATATATATATATTTTAAATTGGTATTTAATTAACTATCAACTTTAATATTAAATTAATTAATATCTAATTAGATACAAATTTTAAAATTAATTTATAATTTTTTATTAATAAATCAATAATTTTTTAGTCTATAAAATATATCTAATTTAATCAATATAATAACTAATTATTTTTTTAAAATTATTTTTTATTTAATAATTTTATAATAATATAAATAATTTTAAATATATTTTATTAATAAAATAAAAATAAATTTTGTTCAAAAATATCATATATATATATATATTTCTATTATTTTAAATTTATCAATTATTTCAAAGATGATTTATCAAATACTTTCAATAAATTAGCTTTTTTACTAGTAGTTAGCTTTTAATAATTATGAACGTTTAACCAAAATAATTGTGGTGACCCATAACAGTTGAGAAAAAAATGTGATAGGACCATAAACACCCATAAAGTTTAATGGGCTAAGACTAACCCATGGACTTCAATATATTGTACAATAAATACACAAAAAATCATCCAATGTATAACTCTTTACCCATGACTTAAAATAATGAGAACAAATTTACAAAATAATGAGAACAAATTTAAAGTCTTCTTTATTAAAGAGGGTCAATTAGACAATACATGTTTACATTACCAATTTTTAGGACTTAAGTTGTCCCAGTGTGATATTCCTAAAATTATTTTAAAACCAAAAATATTTCCTAATAATAATAAAATTATTCGAATAAGTATTTATGATTTAAATAATATTAACAAAAATAATGATTCAAATCTTAAAATTATGAGTCGTAATGTACCGATTTAATGTCATAAAACTTTTATCTAAAAAAAAGAGTGTTAAATTCCAAATTAAATTGCCTCAGAGAATTGGTTTATTATTATTATTATTATTAATTTTATAAATATATTATAAATATGTTTGATAAGTCTAATAAGTTAACTATTAGTCTATTTAACATATATTTTTAAAATATATAAAAAGAACTTGTATTAGAAACTTTTAATTTATCAATTAGAGGTTACGTCAGATAGCTTATAGTTTATAACTTGTAACTTGTTTAATTTTTTCTAATATTATTTCATATATTGTAATATATTTTCTTATTATTTCTAATTCATTTTTACTTATTTTACCTATTTCAATCTTAAGGAAATAATTATTTATTGCACTATCTCAGTATTTGATGATTTCTTTAGTTAATTTTACGCAAATAAAAAAGTACTAAACAATTTAACAAGAATTTACTTATTTAAAAAAATATAAAATTATAATTGTATAATAATATATTTTCCTTAAAAATACAAATTTTATTTATATAGTAAAATTTAGCTTAAATAGTAGGTTAGTATAACAAGTATTTGACGTATTTTATTTTTAGTAAAATAGGTAAAAAAATTAGTGTTTCTTGTTCCGTTAAATCTAATTGTATATTAATATTATTTTTATCTTTAATAAATATATGTAATAATTATTAAAGACCAAAACCTAAACACAAGTTCAATTAACTTAATCGTAAACAATGTTCAAACAAAACAAAATAAATTAAATTAAAATTATTGTACTAGACTTTAGTTTCTTTTTCTTATAATATTAAAAACAATGTGTTAGTAATTACTGTACTAATATTTATCCTAAAATTAATGTAGTTATATTCTTAATATTCCATTTATCGATTTATCAAAATATTTTTAATCCAATCAACTAACTTATCGTCCTAAAACCTATAATTTAAGAGTTCATTAATTAAAAACTAGTTTATTACTTATCAAATTAAGCTAATTTTACCAAGCAATGCATACATATTTATCTTGTTATATAGTTTAATTTTTATTCATGAAA
>Ga0123342_1003057_pt1 | contig 27260 bp, 15 predicted proteins | sample Turbeawhitnodule_FD_89960 | JGI IMG/M metagenome (GOLD analysis project Ga0123342, IMG submission 89960) | Root nodule microbial communities of legume samples collected from Mexico - Turtle bean Mexico white nodule | ecosystem: Host-associated > Plants > Roots > Nodule | place: Mexico: Nepantla...
ATATATATATATATATATATATATATATATATATATATATATATATTAGTTTTTCTAGGCAATCTTGATAAATATGTGATATTTTCAATCTGGTTTATGTTTAGTAACTATTTATAAAATATGTATGGTAGACTTAATTAATTGTATATATTTAAAGTGTGTGCTTATAGTGTTTATTAAAATATTTTTATTATAATTTACATATTTTAAAAATTATAATTTTAAAATTCCTATATACATTTTTTATAATATTATGTTTACTTTTCTTTTAATCTTCAAATTTCAATAATCACAAAAGATTAGAGGAATTGTTCTTTAATCACTTTTTTTTTATATAAAAAGTTTTCATGTTAGGCATCACTATGCTACTTGACATCTCATCTAGGTTAACACATCAAGTAACAACAATCACTTGCCATCACATGAAAAAAATATTATTAAAAAAATTACAAAAATATGGAGGACTAGACCAAAACCCATATGTTAATAAAAACAATACATAGGTAGACTATACCTATTAATAAAAAATTATAAGAACAAACTAGATGAAAGCCTATTATACCAATGAAAGGATTCTCTATAAATAAATCCTAAATTAGTCAACTTATCGGCACATGCATTCTCTTCACGAAAAATACGAGTAACCATAAACCTGATTTTTTCATAGTAATTAAGACAAGTATTCCATCGAGAAACATTTTTCCTAACAATAAACGCAGCACAAACCAAGGCAGAGTGACATTCCAGCCAAACATTAGTAAGACCCAACTTTTGAGCTTCCTCCAAAGCATATATAACTCCATAAAATTCAGCAACCAAAGCAGTCTGAAAGTCAAGAAACGCAGAGAAAGCTCCAATAAACTCCCCCATACTCCCACGGAAAATACTTACACAAGCGGCAAGACCTGGATAACCCTTAGCAGCCCCATCAGTGTTAATTTTAACATAGCTGGTGAAGGAAACTCCCATCTAACAAGAAGAGGATGTAAAACTTTACCAGTACGAGTGTTAATACCAAAAAATTTGAGCACATTGAAATCGAACATATCATTCTTCATTGAAGCTTTAGACGAATTACCCACTAGACAAATTAAATCTTTAATAACCAAAATAGCGCTAGAAACCTCAATCTTATCCTGAAAACGAGCATAATTCCTCATACGCCATATCATCCAAATAATCACAGCTAGCTTAACTAATTTAATCAGCGGACTACCATCACTCAAAAGAAAGAATATCATCCTTATTAGAGAAATGATAAGTAAGAAAAATGTGTTGAATCCAACTCCAAATACGCAAAGCATTAACACATTAAAAAAATAAATGTTAAATAGATTCATAGTGCTTTTCACGATTAACTCTCCTTAAGCATCTTATATTCATTCTTTAATCACTTTTAACTTCTCAAGCATTATATTCATTTTCTAAGTATTATTTACATAACTGTCTTTTTAAGTTTTATACTTATTTCCAATAAGATATAAAAGATTTGACTAAATTTAAAGCTTTGACTAAAAAGAAGTATTTTATTTTTAATTTCAACTATTTTTTTATTAAATAAAAAGCAATTTTAAAAATAAAAAACAATTAAGTATTATATTAATTAAATTAAATTATTTTAAAAATAAAAAACATATTAATATTTAAAATAATATATACTTTAATAAATATAATAATTAATTAATTTTAATATTTAAATTTTGATTTTTATTTAATAATTTTATTGTAATATTGTTTATAACTATTTCCAACAAACTATAAAACACATATTCTCTTCTATATTATATCCAGTCATTATTTCATTTGTTGTCCCATCAAACAATGCATAAATTTATGTTTATTTTGTTTTATCACATTATGTCAATTGTCCTATCATAATCGTATAATCTTATTAGCTCATACTTTTATTCTCTTATAATGTGATATCATTCTTTAAAAATAGTTTTAAAGAAATATCTAAAATATTTGTACGAAGATATTCTCCACAACATTAAAAAAATACTTTTAAAAATATATTTTTCTTTTATCTTCACACAACTTTAAAAAAAAATTATTGCTTTAGTTATTATATCTTTTTTTTTTTTTTTTGTAGAATTTAAATTATTATATAACGATGAAGATGAATCTTACCATATAAAGCGAAAAAAAACCCATTTGGCGGAAGAGTTGGTTTTACCTGAAGAGGGCACAAATTGACAGTGAGTTTTCGATTGCAAGAAAGAGAGATTGGGAAATTGGGTTTGGTGGTTAAGCAAAAAAGCATCAAATTTTAATGCTTTTTCTGCATTTCCCTTTATAAATTCATCTTTTTCTATTAACACTCTTTCTTCCTCCCCAATTTCTCTTCCTTTTTTTTAGAAGTTTGATTTTGCAGGTCGCTCCAATGGAGAAGTCCTCCTCTTCGCTCAAGAGGAAACGTTCTAAGAAATTATCCAAGGTATTCTCACATTTCTTATTATTGTTCGGATTTTAAGCTATTTAATTTTATGTTTCGGATTTATTTCAAGACAATCTCATTAATTTTGGGAAAAATAAACGAATATTTTGTTTGTTATTACTTGTGTGTGTGAACTGAAATTTGTCAATTTGTGTAAATCATGAAACTGACTACAATGTTTGCTTTTTTCTGTGGTTATAAGATTTTTTTCTTCTTCATTGTAAGTGTGTTGATTATGTATATTTGATTTGGTTGTTGAGTGTTAAAAGAGTATGTAGTGTGTTGGGTGGATTGATTTAACCGGAGTGTGGACTTTTTTTTCTATTTTTTGTCATAGAAAATCTAAATTTGTCTTGATTTTGTGGCTAATTTGATGGTTTAGGCCAAGGTAAGCAGTAGAAGTAAGAAGAGTAGGAAAAATAAATCCAAGAAGGTTCTCCGTCGCGAGGTCTCACTTTCGAGTTGTGACTATGATGATTCAAGAAGTTTGGATACATCAGCATCCTCTAGTTCTGATGATAGTTACAGAAGAAAAAGGGATAGGTCTCGTACAAGAAAAGATGAGAAGGGTCGTAAGAGGAAGTCTCATGGACGATCTTCCTCTTACCACCGTGACAGCAGTGAGGACTCTCATTATGCTAGGAAGAAAAAAAAGGCGAAGAGGAAAAAGGAACGTGGTGAGGTGAGGAAGAAACCCTCCAAGAAGAAAAATATTAGGAGAGAAGCAAGTGTTGATTTGATGAGCGACAAATCACAAAGTTTCTCCACATGCCAGGATGGGAGTGCTAGCAGAGATGACAATCGAGATAAGAAAAAGAGGGGAAGATCGGAAAGGAAAGAGAAAGACAGAAGATTGAGAAGAAGAAGTAGAAGTGAAAGAAGTAGTAGATACAGGGCTAGAAGTTCTTCTTGTAGTAGTGAAAATAGTGATGAAGCTACTAAGGAGAAATATGCAGGTGAGAAGAAATCCAGGCAGCTCCGATCAATTATTACTGTCACAAAAGAAGCAGAAGAATATGGGGAGTTGTGTGGAAATGAAACCAGAGAGGAGATTGCTAACGATCTTGATTACCCGTATAGAAGTGACGACAATAATGATGGGGGCACAAGGAGACAGTTGGATCTTTATACGCATCTTGCATCAGAAGAGAAATTAAGTGTTGACAATGAGGCAGGAGATATGAATGTTGATCTTAACTTTGTAGAGCCTGGACTTAGAGATAGGAGCTACAGTGACAACAGTAATGTTAAAGCATATAGTGCCGGAACAAGTGAATCTGCTAAGGAAACAAGCGAGACTTTTGGTGCTAATGTGAATGATGATGACCTGGAGAAAATTCTAAGACAAAGAGCATTGGAAAATTTGAGAAAATTTCGCGGTGAGATGCAGTCTAGTGCAAAAGCTCCTGATCAGAAAATTAAAATTATTAGCCAGGTGAAACAACCAATTGCTGATAAACGTGAACTGGTTCAAGGTAAGTCTGTTGTCAACAATGCAGTTGTTGGAACAAAATTTGTTAAGCGAACCGCTGGGGAAGAAACTAATTTGTTTGCAGGGAGGAGAAATTTAGTTGCTTGCCTAGGAAACAATGATGTGATTCTAGACACAAATAAAGATATATCTACTTCTGCAAAGTGTGATTTGGCCAGTGCACGTGACAAAGTGATTGATTCACATAACCATAGTGGAACAATCACTGAATCCACTAATTGCAATACAACCAATTTAGAATTGACCAAACAAACACAAAGTCCATGTCATGATTCATTTCTTTCACATAAATCTAGCAATGCAAAGTTACTCGGGGCTGAGGGTGATGTAGAAAGGAATGCAGCTAAGACTCCTCAAGCTGCAATCCAAAGTATTAATAACATTAGAGATGATGATGTTTCATCAGCAGAGAACAAATCAAACAAATTGCAAGTTGAATCCAACAACGGCTCTCAGTTTGAGAAGAAAACAATGAATGTGATGCGGGATGGTGAAATGGTACAGGTAAGTGTGTGACAAACTTTCCAATATTTTGAATGTTACTGACATAATGATAGCCCTAGAATATGGTACGTAATCTTTTGCTTTGCTTGTCTTTTTTATTACTAGTAATCTGTCAATACGTGCAGGTTAGCTATAAGGTCTATATTCCTAATAAAGTCCCTGCTTTGGCTAGAAGACAACTCAAGCGATGATCTACTATTTGTTCTTCTGGTGAAGAAAAGGTTTTCTGAAACTGTGTTTATCTTGTTTAGCACATGAAAAGTTAGAAACATGTGCAAGAAAGTATAGAAGGGAAGATATTATCTATGGATTCATCCGTGAATGAACTCTAAGAACTACATCAATGTCTCTATTGGCTATGTTTTTGGTAACAGATTATTGTAAGGACCAGTACCAAGTCTATAATATTTTAAATGTTACTTCTCCATTGACTGGAAAACCTATCACTGAGCTTGCCTAGCCAGTTCGCAGGTAACATGAACCATTCAAAATGTTCCTGTTTCGGTTCATAATGTTTTCTCCTGTATTAGCAGCTTGAGTCAGTTTTTTTGTTCATGTTGTTGTTTTAATTAGTTTACATAATTCATGTTGTTGATATATTTGTTGTACGTGTTTTTGGTATGTGTTATGCCAATATGCTTGCTGCTTATAGAAATAAATTAGATAATCGTGAATTTCTTGGTATTTTTAAAACTCATACAAAATGATACATGTTTCTTAACCTAAAAAATCACAAGATTGTAGTATCATGGCACAATTTTTCATGAAAATTGTTTTCCTTATTCTTTAAACACTAATATTGATAGAAATTGTAATACAGTGATGAGAAAACGAAAGGGAAATTATTCTGATATTTAGTTTGGGGAAGGATATTGAAGCCACACTATAAAAGACATGAGAAAGTAAGTGATAGGTCATGGATAAGATCAAATTTGAGTTCTAATAACTAAGAATTCCACAAAGTTCTAAAAAAAAAAAAACTAAATTTTCTTTCAGAATTCGTATATCTTTCTATTGCATTGAAATTACATCCTTGATATGCAAATTGCAAACCTTCTAAATTTCACATAAATTCTCACCAGCACTTGTTTTTATTTCCCATTAACACTTATTTTTCACTATAACTGACTCTTCCCTACTCCACTAATCATTATGGTTCTGGAAGCTTAATAACACTAAAAACTGATCTAGTGTATATTAAAAGACATATGACATACTTAAATAAAAATTAGGCAATTGCTTCCTGCACCATATCACTGCACCCGATTCCAGCGGAAAAGACGAAACTATCCTTAAAAAAAAATTCCAAAATATGTGTTCCGGATTTTTTTTTCTGGAACGAAATTTTATATTACGGATTTTTTTATCCGGAATGAGTTTTTCATTTTTGTTTCTGGATTTTTATTTCCGAAACACAATAATCTCTTTTCCAGATTTTTTTTTCCAGAATGTATTATTTATCAATTCTGGATTTTTTTGTCAAGAATAGAATTTTAAATTTTGTTTCTGGATTTTTATTTCCGAAACTCAATAACCACTTCCGGATATATTTTTCCAGAATATATTATTTAAAATTCCGAATTTTTATTTCCAGAATAAAGGGTATTTTTGGAATTTTTAAAATTGTGTTGGGTGCAGGTTAAAAAGTGTTGGGTGCAGGGAGCATTTGCCTAAAAATTACGAAAATCACATTCAAAATGATAATATGGGCTTAAGCAATTATTTAGCCCAATTATTAAAATTCCAATCCCTCAATCCTTCTTTGACTCTTTCTTCCTACACCTCCATACCTTCTTGTGCCACCCCCATACTAAATATGAAAATACCATTTTATCCTCTTTTTTTCACCCCCTTGGATTTGAAATAATAAGCCTATGGATTATGTAATCCAGATAAATTCTGGATTACATAATCCGGAAGTCAATTTCATATTTAGAAAAGACTTTTGGATTATGTAATCCGGAAGCTAATAACACATATGAAAAAAAGACTTCCGGATTACATAATCCGGAAGCTAATCTTATGTATAGAAAAGACTTATAGATTATGTAATCCGGAAGCTAATCACAAAAGACTTCCGGATTACATAATCCAGAAACTAATTCTGAATCTAGAAAAAGACTTCCGGATTATGTAATCCGGAATATTGAAAAGGGTATTTTTGGAATAAGAAAAATTTATGGGGGTGGCACAAGAAGGTATGGAGGTGCAGGAAGGAAGAAGCAGCCTCCTTCTTTTAGTTCATGTGGATTTGGAATTCGTATGTTATCTTCAAATTGGCTCAAGTTTTCATCAACGTGTAGAAATAATATATTTTCATGGGTCTGCATGCAAATCAATCCATTTTATTTTTTCCTCATATTCTTTCAACTGCATCCTTTGGCACTATTCAATTAAAAACATAATAAAAATTATAAGAAACCCATATTACATTGACTCCATCAAGATCACATCATAATGCATAATTGCCTACATTACATTATTACTCTCAAATTTATGTTAATACTGATTTTGAAACTCAAGGTAATGATTTTTCAATTGATGATTTCATAATTAATTCTGATGACAATGAGAGTTTTATGGTGCAACTTTGCTGCTCTCCTAGAGTTATTTGGTACCTCATTAAATACTAATTTAGAAACTAATTATTAATAATAAAAATTATTTTAGATACTAATAGTTTTTTTAGTCTCCAAAATAGTATCTAATTTATTCAGTATAGTAATTAATTATTTTTTTGTCTTTTTAACGATTTTCTTGTAGTGTTGGGTCCAGGTCCAAATTTTGTGTGTGCAGAGAGCAATTATGTGTGAATATAGTTAAGTGTAAATTATCCCTCCACCTTCATATATTCTATGTGAAAAGTTAGTTTTAACCCTTTTACAAATTTTAAATAATCTTAAATGAAGCATAACCTCACATTTTTAAATAACCGCAGTTGCACTCATGCACCCTATATCCCCCTTCCAGCTACAACGTTTGAAAAAAAAGTAGTTCCATCGTTTGAGCTTGTGTGGCAGGGTTGACAAGAAGATTCATTGTATTTGATGTTACCTAGTGCGAAGATAAATTTTTTTTTAGTTTTGTACTCCATTTTTGCTCCTTGATGATTTTTTTTTTCTGGGTTTTGTATTTTTGCACCTCGTTGATTTTTTTCTAGGTTGTTTAATACGAATTTAAATATAGATTTTTGTTGTGTCAATATAACTGCATTTTTTCACCTTGCAATAGTATACAACAAAAATGGATGCACGTGAAGCAAAATCGAGTAGGGAACAAGGAGAGCATGCATTTGGGAGTGGGAGATCAAAATTAATTTTAGTTGCATTATCAATTAAGTAAAATTTAAAATTTAATCCACGTTAAAATCATAATTCATGTTAGTTATATCGTGAAAGATATTATTAACATTTTGAGATATCTAGAAAATAAATAACATCATCATAATTCAAAAATGTGTATTATTTTATCCAAAATTTAGCTCATAAATAATATAAAGTTATACAAGAAGAAATATGGGAGGGTAAGTTTTTGTTCTATTCCTAATGAGGTAGGAAGGAGCATAAAACTTTTATCCTCACATGGATAAAGACATGTTACCTCAGAAGGGTATTGTTGGAATTAAAAGAAAAATATGAAGGTGCATAGAGAATGTATGAAGGTTCAGGGAGAAGGTATGAAGGTACAGGGAGAATTTGCCTAGTTAAGTTGGAAACATAAGAAAAGTGTTGTTTATTCCTGCACCCATATATGTTCTTCACGTACCCACATAGCATATATGAAATTATTTTTTTGTCCTTCAGTAAATAATTAAAATGTCAAAACCCTAAAATTTTTTTCTTCTGTGTTCTCTCACCCGTGGCACCCCTAACCAGTTTTGCACTTCCTTCACTCTATCGCACCCCTAAGGTTGCATTTGTTGTGCTTAACGGAATTTGTGATGCTTCTTGGCACAAATTCATAGGTATTGCAGTGCGTTTGTGATTGTGTGCTTGAAGAGTTAGTTTTGAATTTTTTTTGTTGGTTCTCTTGCACTGTGTGGTTGAAGGTACCCATTTCGTTGTTGTGTTTCTTTTTTCCATAACCTTCCGCATTATGTAAGTTGGAAGGGAAATTTGAAATTGGGCAAACCAGATTATGCAATGCGAAATTATTTTTTCATACAACATATACCGGATCACATAATCCAGAAGCAAATTTTGGATCCAATGTTAGCTTCTGACTTATGCAATCTAGTATATGTTGTATGCAAAAAATAATTTTGCATTACCTAATATGGTATTCAATCCTAGATCCGACTGTAGCCTCTGGGTTATGTAATTCGATATGTTTTTTTTAGAATGGGTGCTTTCAAATTACGTGATCCATAATGTAATATTGAATTCGAAAATGAATTTCAGATTACGTAGTCCGAAGTTGATTTTTGCAAAAAAAAAAATTATGTCTTGGTGATTTTGTAATTAATTAAATTGTGCATTGTGTTGTGGAAAGACATGATAAAACCAACTACCATCAACCACTATAACACAACTCACCACCACCACAACAACCACTAGCGTCTTTAGCATTCACACTTTTTTCATTTAGCAACCAACAACTTCAACACTACCACGCCTCCACAACCAATGCCTCATGCTTTTAAATTTTTTTACTGAAGGGTATTTATGAAATAATGAAATTTATGGGGATGCCTGAAGAAAATATGGGGTGTAGGAAGAAGCAGCATAAAAAAAGGAGGGTGTTTCTTCTTGCACCTAACATTTTTCTTTTTGCACCCCTACATTTTTCGTAATACTCAAATTACCCTTGATAATTTTGGGTGGTTCTAGAATAGGGTGTTCCATAGGAAAAAAAATGTTTTTGGAATAGGAAATCTGGAAGACAAAAAAATACCAAAATACCTATATGGAACACATTTTTTGACTTCCAAAATGGTAAATCCAAAATTCATAAAATGTGTTATGAAAAAGGTATTCCAAAATGTTTATGGAGTGCCCTTTCCACAAACAGGTTATGGACTGTCCTTTACATAATGTAATATGCATGCATTCCCCCAATTTATTTTAGATTTGTCATTTCCACAAATATTACAAATTACCCTGGAAGCAAAAAAACAAACAAACCTTAGCTTTGTTCTCCGAATAACAACGTTTCCAAAATCATCCATTAACCACCATAATGTCTCCAAAAAGCACACATATTTGTCTATGATCACCAAGAGCGCATTAAAATCACCAAAATTGCTCAAAATACTCATCGTTGCTTGCTCGGAACGGTAACAACGGAAATGGTAGAGAAGAAGACGTGCTTGGATTCTTAAAACCTTCTAGAGTTAATTTTGTCAATTCACATTTTTTATGAGGTGCAGAAAGCAAAATATAGGAGTACAGGAAAAAGCACTCAGAAAAGGATAACCCAAAAATTCAAGAGGCCGAAAGCATTTAGTGGCCCAAAGTTAGTAGTTTGGTGGGGGCCCAAAGGAGTGGGTGCTGGGAAAACTATCTTTGATGGGTGGCACCAACTATTTGGAATGAAGGGTAACATTATCCTTTCAAAAGTTCATTTATAAGGATAAACCTTATCAACATTTTTCTTCTTCTTTTTGCATCCCACGTGGTCACAACTTTCTAACATAAGAGATGAAAAAGATTTGTAAATGGGTAATTGGAGTTTATGCTTCAGCTACAGCTCTCTTAGTATGTTAAAGTCACTTCCATTCATCACTGAAATTACACTCCAATGACACTTTGCATCGCCTTTCATATCCATAGTTTTATGGATAACCTAGTACAACCTTTTCACCTTCTCAATCCATATGTTGTTCAGAACCCACAAACCCACATGCAACCCAGAAGCCTTTCACCCACTTCAGTTTCTTTAGGAATGTCAGAACCCCAGCTGGTTTCTTCTCAATTTTCCTCACAAAACTTCTCTCCATTTTTTCACCCTTTGGATAACTTGGGAGAGTTGAAGACTTTGAGTTCTGTGAGGGAATTGCATGCCCAGATGGTCAAAATGCCAAAAAGAGGGAACTCAGTGACAATGGATGGAAGCATGATGAGGAACTACTTGGAATTTGGAGACTTTGCGTCTGCAACAAAGGTTTTCTTTGTGGGTTTTTCAAGGAATTACCTTTTATGGAATGCTTTTCTGGAGGAGTTTGCTAGTTTTGGAGGTGACTCGCATGAGATTCTGGAGGTGTTCAAGGAATTGCATGACAAAGGAGTAGAATTTGACAGCAAAGCTCTCACTGTTGTTCTGAAAATTTGTTTGGCTTTGATGGACTTGTGGCTTGGGATGGAAGTTCATGCTTGTTTGGTTAAGAGAGGCTTCCATGTTGATGTACACTTGAGTTGTGCATTGATCAATCTCTATGAGAAGTGCTTGGGAATAGATATGGCAAATCGAGTGTTTGATGAGACCCCACTTCAAGAAGATTTTTTGTGGAATACAAGTGTTATGGCAAACTTAAGGAGTGAGAGGTGGGAGAAGGCCTTAGAGTTGTTCCGTCGAATGCAATCTGCTTATGCCAAAGCCACTGATGGCACCATGGTCAAACTGCTGCAAGCATGTGGAAAGTTGAGAGCTCTCAACGCAGGGAAGCAGCTTCATGGGTATGTTATAAAATTTGGAAGAGTGTCTAATACCTCAATTTGCAATTCTGTAGTTAGCATGTACTCTAGGAACAATAGACTTGACCTAGCTAGAGCAGTTTTTGATTCAATGGAGGATCATAACCAGGCATCTTGGAACTCAATAATTTCGAGTTATGCAGCCAATGGCCGTTTGAATGGTGCGTGGGATATCTTCCAAAAAATGCAGTCTTCCAGCATCAAACCAGATATTATAACTTGGAATTCTATTTTGTCTGGCCATCTTCTTCAGGGATCATATGAAATGGTTCTCACCAATTTCCGGAGTCTGCAAAATGGCAATTTCAAGCCAGATTCATGTTCAATAACTAGTGCTCTGCAAGCAGTTATTGAATTGGGTTGCTTTAATCTAGGGAAAGAAATCCATGGCTACATAATGAGAAGTAACCTTGACTATGATGCCTATGTTTGTACTTCTTTAGTGGATATGTATATTAAGAATATTTCCTTAGATAAAGCTGAAGCTGTGTTTCATCATTCCAAGAACAAAAATATTTGTGCTTGGAATTCATTGATATCAGGCTACACCTACAAGGGCATGTTTAACAATGCGGAAAATCTATTGAACCAGATGGAGGGGGAAGGGATAAAACCTGATTTGGTGACATGGAATAGTTTGATTTCAGGTTATTCAATGTGGGGCCACAGAGAGGAAGCTTTGGCCTTGATGAAAAGGATCAAGAGTTTGGGATTAACTCCTAATGTGGTGTCCTGGACTGCTATGATATCAGGTTGCTGTCAAAATAACAACTTCATGGATGCCCTGCAGTTTTTCAGCCAAATGCAAGAAGAAAATGTAAAACCTAACTCTACCACCATTTGCAGCTTACTCCGTGCATGTGCGGGTCCGTCACTGCTAAAGAAAGGTGAGGAGTTACACTGCTTTTGTATGAGACATGGGTTTGTGGATGACATATATGTGGCCACAGCCCTTATTGACATGTATAGTAAGGGAGGAAAACTAAGGGTAGCCCATGAGGTTTTCAGGAAAATACAGGAGAAAACACTACCATGTTGGAATTGCATGATGATGGGATATGCTACTTATGGCCGTGGTGAAGAGGTATTCACTCTTTTTGACAGCATGTGCAAAACCGGTATCATACCTGATGCTATAACCTTCACCATTCTTCTATCTGGCTGCAAGAATTCAGGTTTAGTTATGGAAGGGTGGAAGCACTTTGACAGCATGAAGAGGTACAATATTACTCCAACGATTGAGCATTACTCTTGCATGGTAGATCTTCTTGGAAAAGCTGGCTTTCTTGATGAAGCTTTGGATTTCATCCACGCCATGCCACATAAGGCAGATGCTAGTATTTGGGGTGCTCTTCTTTCAGCATGCAGAATTCACAAAGATGTTAAGATAGCAGAGGTTGCAGCAAGGAATCTTTTCAGGTTGGAACCATATAACTCTGCTAACTATGTATTGATGATGAACATATATTCCAGTTTTGATAGATGGGGGGACGTAGAGCGTCTTAAAGACTCAATGACTGCCATGGGAGTGAAAATTCCAAATGTTTGGAGTTGGACACAAGTTAGGCAAACTATTCATGTGTTCTCCACAGAAGGGGAATCACATCCACAAGAAGGAGAAATATATTTTGAGTTATATCAATTAGTCTCTGAGATAAGAAAGCTGGGATATGTACCTGATACACATTGTGTACTTCAGAACATTGATGAGAAGGAGAAGGAAAAGGTTCTGCTCAGTCACACAGAGAAGTTGGCAATGACATATGGACTGATGAACATTAAGGATGGATCTCCCATCAGGGTAGTGAAGAACACAAGAATTTGTCAAGACTGTCACACAGCAGCAAAGTACATTTCTCTGGCTCGAAACCGTGAGATTTTCCTCAGAGACGGTGGCCGTTTCCACCATTTCATGAATGGAGAATGCTCATGCAATGATCGTTGGTAATTAGATACACAACCAAAAGCATGAAGCATTTTCTTCTCTAGCTATTATGCTCTTGTATATCAGCACAGGGAGTATGCTCATGAAGGGAACTTTGTGCTAAATTAACGAATGACTAAGTTACTTGGGGATCATTGAATGCCCTTTATGCAAGCTGCATTCTTCACCTGAAATAGTTTATTTTTTGCAAGCCACAGTATGAAAAGAGTTAGAAGAACATATACATTACAATGTGATGAAAAATACCATGCAAGTTACTGAACAGTGACACAGCATGCGCCTGGTATGATGATAAATTTCTGAGCATTGTGTACTTCCAACAAACTATTGTTCTACCAGGTTTCACCATTTGCAAGAGTAGCATCTGTTGGCTTCATCAGCATATGAAAAAAAGTCGAGATTGTTTATGAAATATATTTTTCAAATTCAAACAACTTACAATCCATTTTGACACAAAACAATCTTATCTTACATAGAATATCTTGTGTATTATTACATCATTTTAATTCACATCCTCTTCTCCATCTTTCACATAAAGTTCGATATCAGAAACACAATTTTATTAGAGTGCACTAGTAAATAATATATATGCAGGAAATTTTCAGAGCAGATTATGGCATAAATTTTTCAGACTTGCTCAAGTTAGTAAGTGATATATACATAGTCACTGAAAATTGAGTGTGGAATCAAGTTTCAGTAGTGTGTATAAATAACAAAAGATAATCATCAACATCCTCACACATGTAATTTTCAACAAATTTCAGTCAATAATAATAAAATATATTGAAAAATGTTAATATTATTTCTTTTGGGTGGCGGACAAGAGTGATAAGAAAAAACAAGAAGCAAAAGTAGAGATAAAATATGGTATGTGTGATAATGAAAAGGAAGAGATAAAAAGATAAGAAGAAAATGAGATAGAATGAGATGGAAGAAAAAGGGAATATATATATATATTCATAGCGTAAAATGCAAGTGACTTTTTATCATTATTATATTAAGGTAACATCACAGACCTATACATAATATGTATTTATTTGTTGATGACAAGTATATTGTGATGATCATGATTACATCTTGATAATGAATAGAGTGTACTCTTAGACCTTCAATTTTCTTAGATTGATCTAATATAAAGTACTAATCAATCCTTGTAAAATTAATATAATAACTAATTATCTTAACTTTATAATCGATTATTATATCAGTTTAATAAACTGAGTTTCACTTATTTTATAAATAATCCATTATGTCTTGTAGTAATTTAATCAAAATATATTTTCATAATTGAATAATTGTTTTTAAGATGTTTGTTGTGTTACATGAAAAACATAATAATAAATTATAATTAAATATAATAGACTATCTTAGTCATTAGTCACTATTTTCAAATTTCTTTTAAAATAAATTTTCTCATAATTCTTTCTTTTCATTACCTACAGACAAAAAAAATAGTTATTTTCCGGAGCAAAAGTTATTGAAGAATCATCTTTTATATTTTAGAAGAAATATTATTGTTTAAGGTCGTCCAAAGTGTTATATGTTCTTTGTTGTCATTTTTTTTAAGAATATTTGTCACTAGGTGATATTTTTTCCTATCTTATAATCTTTCTTTCTATATTAGTATAGTGTGTTTGTAGGTATTTGAATATTTTCAATACCTGTTGTTCTTGTTGAAAAATGTGTTCAAGAAGAGTTGAATATTTTCTTGAATTAATTTGGATCTAAATTCTTGCCGAATAGAACTAGTACAAAACAAAATAGTTTGCCACTGGTTTAAATGTTTCCATCTACTCAATCACCACCTAAAAAACTGATACACGTTTCGTTATCTATGTAAACTTTTTTTCTTTCTTTCTTTGAGGAATCTTTGAAAACCTTATTACCCTTTTTTTTACTATATTTGTAATACATAGTCAATGGAAGGGAAAAATAAGTCATCAACATTTACTCAATTGAATAATTGAAGTACCATAACAGAAGAAATATTACATACCAAACAGCAGATCTAGAACAGAAGATAAATTATTAAAGGAAACATTGTCAATATTAAAAAAGAAAACAAAGAATCAAACCAAGATGTGACATCAACACCATAATTTGTGTCTTTTATGCTACAAATAGATAAATAGATTGAGTTGTACAGTTATACTAGCAGTTAACCATGGATTAATGCTTTTGCCAACTACTTCTATGACACTTTAATCTGCAGAATTTGTCTCTTAGCTCAATACAACACCCTATCTTCCATAAGTGGTTATGAAATTCACAACTATTCTGCTCTCTCTTTTTCTACTAAAGCCACATCAATTATGCAATCTACTGCTATTAACCACTGTTACTTCACCACCATAAACAGTGACTTCAGCATTAAAATACCTTCCTAAATTCCTCCACCCCCTCCCTACCCAACAGAAAACATCTAGAGTATTGATTGGTTGTGTCTTACCTCATCCTCAAGGTTCAGGCACAACACTTATAAATGTGATTCAGTTAAACTTCACAGGGTATTTAATGCTATATCATCTCATGAAGAAAGTGACATTCATAAATAATTGTACCAATACATGCAAACATGAGAAAAAAGTACCAACAGAATTCATTTCCTTGCAAAATTCAATCATTTTTCTCCACAGTTTTCAGATATGATTGAATTTTATTTCAACTCTTTAATCCTTTTTATGCGTGCCCTGTATGCTCATGTAAGATTAGAGAAGCCTACTTGATCCACCTATTGCTTTAAACCCTTTTTCTTATAAATAGCATTTTTCTAGCCCATAAAGTGCAAATTTTAAGTTGAATTGGAAAGCACTTGCAATGAATAAACAGTAGATCTTTGAAGTTGCTCAAAGCAAGGTGCATGACCCTAAAGGTTATTTTAGAAGGTCCTCAAAGTAAGGATACATGATACCGAGAGAGAGCAAGAAGCACAAACGACTTGATTGATTGTCAAAACAGAGTCCTGAACAGGGAGAAGGTGGAAAAGATAACTTACAAAAGCTACACTACTTGGAAGAAAATAACAAGGCAGTATCCACTATTTGGAATTCTCTTGTGCCAGCACAGAAATCTGGCAAAAGTTGCAACTAAACATGAAATTGAAAGACTGCAGAAACTGGTTTGGTCCCAACAAAAATATTTACAGACAACTGTAGCAACAAACCACCATTCACAAAATCCAGGAAGAAAAGAGCAGGTAAAAAAGTTTCCCCACCCATCCCCATCTGCTCATGAGGCCCAGAATCTCTTCTTACAAAACTTTTGAGGGATGGTAAGGGAATTGTATCCAAGATACAGAGGAAAAAACTTCCAAAACTTCTGAGAACATGGAAGGAATACTCCAACCATGTTCACACTGGAACTAGGATCAGAGAGCAATGGATCCATGAACCAACTTCATTCTCCCCTAGACATGCTTAATGGTTGATGGGATCGGTTCGGCCTTGGACTGCCATCCTCTCTGAGACATCAGCCAGAGAGCTTAGGTTGCACCTGATCAAAGCCTCCACAAAGTAACAAGTTTCATCCTTGGTGTTCCCATCAGGCACATCCACCACAAATGATTCAATCACCATTGTTCCAGGTCTCCCCTCAATCACCTCAGGATGAACTGTTATTATGGAAGAATAGTTCTGCAAATTCCACATAACATGATTATTACAACTGGTAATATAGCTACCATATTCATCTCTTAGTGTCAACATAACAGCATAGGAAATGAAGTGACAAACTTAATTGTTTAGCTTCTCCTGAGTGCACATCATCCAAACTCAAACAAATAATGGCATTTCATCTTGGTAACCATTGCTTACATCTCAGAGACTAAAACTGGCCAAAATTATCACAATGAAATATTCCTTTTGATTAAAGAACTGCAAGTTAAACTGGGTAAACAAGGCTGAAATGATTAAAAAATATACCATAAACAGAGTGAATACACAGAACAAACAGGAGACTCTGGAATCACAATTCTTTCAACTATTTTCTTACATGACAGGAGAACTTGTCAAAGACTTGTTTTTCATATAGAAAAAATATATATAATTATTAAAGAAAAAAGTGGGATCCTCAAAAATTATACTACCCAGTTCATTACTCAAAAGAAAAAGAAATTAAGGAACAAAAAAGGATCATACCCTCAGCCTATGGTCACCTCCAACAATCCTGATGCCAAGAATGTGCTCCTCATCATCAAGTTGTTCCAACCTCTCAGTACTTGTTGTGGCTGGAAGCCCAGATTTGACATTCACTTCTCTGACACTTCCAATGCCAAGGTCCCCTTGCATGATACATCTGCTAACAAATGGCTTATATTTCTGGGGTTGATCAAATCTTCTAACCAGCGACCACACCTGAGAAGGGAATCAAAGAACCAAGTCAGTCAATATTTTTTTTCCGCTAAAATCCACCAAATAACAAAACATGCCATCACAGATACATTTCATCACACTGAACCTTCATCAGAAGTCCATAAAAAGAATTAAATTGGTTGATAATCTGGTAAAAGTTAAGAATGTTACACATTACTTGATGAACTGAAAACAAGTCTGCAAAAAAACAAAGAATTAAAGGGCAAAGATCTCTCTTCAGCTGCTGAGTAAAATTCACAATCCAAAATTTTCAAATTTCCTTCTTTTTCCACTTACACCCTCTATTAACCATTCGCAAAACTTGACAAACAAATCCACTCACACAAAAGAAAAACCTCCAATTAGGTTACTGTGTTTTTTTATCTTCAGAAATAAAGTGACAGAAAAACCTCAAACAGAACCTCCTAATAAAATGATGACTACCCTTCTCCCAAAAGGCTTATCCAAAACACAAGGTTTTAAATAGCCGCAATTTCAGCACTGGTGTCATGGCTTTTGGAGTCACTACAACAGCATTGTGACTGAAATTGCGGCTGACACTGCAGTGTCAAGGTTTTTGGAGTTATTTTGGATCCCAACCAGAATTTTTTAATTCACCACAACAGCATCATCGTTACAATTTCGGAAGCAGCAAAATTAGTTGTCCACAATTTTCCACAACAAGGAAGGTGACAAAGCAGCACCAGCAACTACAATTTAAAACTAGCGTCATGAGATGAAAAATCCAATTGTTCTGTAAACCTTGACAAACAAATCCACACACACTAAAAAAGACACAATCTTCAAAAATTAAACATGATTGGAAAAACTCAACCAAGACCAGATTTGAGGAAGATTACCCTTCACCAAAAACTGATTTTACAACCAAAATAGAAGGTTTTAAAAACACTACAAATTCGGCCACATCTCGACTGCAATTATGATCAATACTGCAGCATCAAGGTTTTTGGAGATATTGCAACCACATGCAACTACAATGATGTCACTGCATCAAGATTTTTGAGATATGGCAACCACATGCAACTATAATTCCAGTCTATGCCACAGCATCAAGATTCTTGAAATCACTGCAACTCCATCACCCAATGCAATTGCTGCAGCATTGGTCATATTTTTCACAACAGCAAAGATGGTGACAAACTGTTTTCAAAATCTTGCCAAAATCAAACAAAAAACTCACATCTCATGAGCTGAAAAATCCAACTCATAGAAGACTTGACAAAGAAATGCTCAAAACAAAACAAAAATCAATTAAATTAGTATGACAGATAAAACTCAAGGAAAACCTCCCAGTAAAATGAAAATACCCTTCACAAAAGCTTATTTCATAACCAAAATAAAGGGTTTTAGAAAACTTCAATTTTGGCTGCAACTTAATTTTTTTTTTAAATCACTGCATGGCAGTAACTTCTTGCAGGAGTCACTGCAACTGCATCACAACTGCAATTGCATCTTGACCACAGTCAGTTTTTGAAGAGGCTACAACTCATCGCAACTGCAATTGTGATCATATGCAACTTGAACTGCAATTTAAAATCTTGTCAAAACCCAAAAGAAAAACCAGCAACTCCAGGACTGAAAATCCAACTTTGACAAACCCAAAATCTAGAACAACCAGTTAAACACCCATCTGCAAGAAAAAAGACAAAAAGAAAAGAAAACACACCCAGATAAGTATACAAAATTAGAAACTCAGAGAAAACATCCCAAAACAAGCACAACTTCACAGATCTCCAAAAAAGAAAAAGAAAAAAGAAGAAAGAAAAAGGAAAGAAACTCATCCCACCCCATCAAGCAAATCAGACCTACCAACCAAACACACCCAATTTACAACACAATCCGTCCAACAAGGAAAGGTGGAAAAGGCTAACTAACAAGGTGAACAGGGGCTTTGATGTGTTTAACAAGAGCAGAAGTGCACTGGTTTTCCCTTGGTTCATGTCTGTGATGCCTCCTTATGTACTGTGCCTCAAGAGCACCGCGAGAATCCCCGTTCATCATCTTCTTCCTATCAATATCTCTCTAAACTCACTCAACTTTCTCTCTCTAACTTCTCTTGATGCTTGCTGTTTGTGTTTCTTTTTTCTCTCACCCTTCTGCCTATAACATAGGTGAGAGGCAACAAGTGGGGTGGGGGAGGGATAAGCTTAAGCTTAGGCTGTACAGAGAGATAGAGAGAGAAGAGTTGGTGTAATAAAGTGTCAACCTTAGCTTAGCTTGGCAGTACATCAAAAATCCATGAATCCACCGACAATGTTTTATTATATTGTTTTTCTTCAACAATGCTTGGCACACATCAATATCAAACATTAAGCATATTATGAGTGGGTCTTATTACTTTATTTATCTCATGTTCTTCATACTCTTCTTCTTTGCCCCATTATTATTACCTCTTTAAACATCCAAAGACAAAACAAATCCTGCTTCACATTACAGACCTAAACTCTTCATGCTTCATTCATAATTTTTTACCTTACTAGCTGTAAAAATACTTGTGTTTGAAACACTGTTTCATCATCTTGTAAAACACTACCTATGTTATTATTATATGTAATAGTTTATTAATAGATATGTACAAAAAAAAAAAAGTATAAAAAGTATACTCTCTAACCTAATTTTTTGCTACTGGTTAAAATTTATTTAAAAACTGTAAATTTAAGAAAGAAGATATGTGACTCATCAAAAAAGAAATGAGTTAAAGGGTTTTTCATTAATAAGGTATTTATTATGAAAGGTTATGTTTTCAAACTATGAAATTAGTACTTAAAGGTTAACAGAAAAAATAGAATTCAAAGCAACAAGATTAATGTTGTGATGTATTTTAAAATAATATAATGATGGAATGTTTAATATATATATACATAGTATCATAATCGATATAAGAGATAGGGTTAATGAAGAACTTTGGTTCAGTATTCGGTTTTGATTGGTTAGAAAACTCGGTTTTCATTGGTGAGAAAATTGGAAGGGAAGAAGAGAAATTACGGGTGCAGACAAGTCTCCAATTATATAGCTTCTTCGGTCTGAGTTACAACCAATCCGGTTTTGTATTTGGTATGAGTTAAAGTCAAACGACAAAACCGATTGACTCAATTTTCAAAAAAAATTCTGCAATTTGACAATGGTTAATGTCAATCGGATTAACTTTCAATGTACACTATTTAAATATTTGAAAATCGTATTTTTTTTTAAGTTTTTTCGGATTAGTTAAGTTCTCTGGGTTTTATTTATTTTAGTATCATTAAATATTTTTAAATGAAAATTTTCAGACTATACATCACTATACAACTTTCATTATAGAACATGACATCTCAATTATCAGTAATAAAAAAATTTAATTTTTAAATCAATTTTTAAAATATAATTATTTCATAAAAATAATTTAATATTTTTTATTTACCTTTGAAACACTTTTATATTTATTTTAAAATAAATAATGTATATATATATCAATTTAATTTTAATTTTATTATAAATTTGATAACAATTATTTAATTTATCATTATTAAAAATATTTTTTATCCGCAAATATATTATTATTTATAGTGTAATTAATATTATCTTAATCCTTACTATTATATATATATATATTTATATTTGTGTGTATAAAAGGTTGGGTAATGATCAGGAGGAGGAATAAATACATCAAATAAAACAATGTTACAGCTGGAAAGAATACAAGTATAAACAAGAATTAACAATTATAAAATTCATATAAAAAAATTGTGCAATAGAACACAAATTTGTGTTTAAAATATTAATTTTTTGTTCTATTCCATTCTTAAAATAACTTTCTTGTACCTAGTATTTCTATTTTTATTATAATAATAATAATGAAATAAAATTAGTAATATTTCTTTTCATTGTATATTAAATATTTAAAAAATATTTTTTACTTTATTTTTTAATCAAACAAATCTTTGATTGTATTTTTAGTTATTTTTTTCTCTCACATTTCTTATATATATATATATATATATATTTATATATATATATATTATAATATTATAAATTAATAAAAAATATTTTAGCATTATTTTTATATAAATATTTTAATAATTTCACTACACAAACATACCATCTACTATTGATCGGTCATTAGATAATTTAATATTTAAGTCAAAATATTGGATGCTAGAACCTGTGAATTAATTTTTTATATTTAAGTTTTAAAATAATTATATCTAGGTTTCATATAATATATATTACAGGAACATAGGTTGGTTTCTAATTTTGTTCTGTGAGGGTAAAATTAAAAATCATATATTTCTTAATCACTTATATAGTTAGTGTATTTTTAAATATTAAAATTATATAGGAGGTCATTTGGATTTAGTATGATGATTAGACTTTGTGATCATTTAAATGTTCTGTCAGATGTATGAATATGTTTAATATACACAAAATTGAAAAAATATCAACTGGTATAAGTTAAATGTCTACCAATACATAATTCTTTATTTTTTATCATAAGTAAAAAAATTATATATTAGATTAATAAAATAGTTATTAGTAAAATATTAATATAAATGTAATCTATATAAACAGTGTAAGTTAAATTATTTTAGTCTTAAATAGTTGCTCTATATTTTATTCAATAAATAATATTTAACTAACAAATTTTGAGTATAAATATTGAGCATTTTAAAAAAAATTATTTTCTAATATATATATTTTCTCAAATAATGCTTAATCAAGTCAATATTTTATATATTTTAACTAGTTAATTAGATAATTTTTATGGTGAAATAAAAGGAAAAACTGTTTTTTATATATTAAGTTACTAAATATTACAATCATTAATTGAAATTATAATATTCTATTATTTCAATTGAAATTAGAAGAGTTTATTAGTTAAAAATCTTATTATATATTTACATATTTTAAATAACATAATATGAAAATTAAAGTTATTAAATTTTAATTTTTATAAAATAATATTAATATTCTATACATATAATATCAAATAAAAAATAGAAATGATATGATGAATTGTCTCATTTCACTTGTAACCTAGACCAAATAAGTTAGATAAACTAATAAAGCTTATATGAAATGAGTTAGATAAACTAATAAACTAAATATATTATCTTAGTATCACTAATTTGATGTCATCTTACACATAAATATGTTAACTACCTCTTGATTAATTTTGTCAACAAAATAACACTTAAAATAAGTAAATATTCTTTACACACTATAGAAAAGAAAAAGAAATTCATCATTATTTTAAAAGTAACAATAAAAATCACTTTATGCTTCTTAATCATAAAGTTTGGTAGAAATCTAATTATGGTATCCCTGTGGGTGACAAAGTTTGATAGAGACCTAATTATAGTTTGGGAAAAACCTAAATTTTTTTTATCTATATGGTTGAGACCATGTTAATGTTAATTTGTGCTTGGAAAAAAAATGATGTTTTCTTTTTACTTTCAAATGAAAGGATGTTGAGTGTTAACCAACACTTTCTAATTTTAAAGTAGGTTTGATTGAGTTATTCCTTAACTTTATATCTTAATTTAATTGTTAAGAAATATAAAAATGTGAAGATAATAATAACTTGACCATCTTTCAACATAAATAAACCTGAACATGTGTCACCATTTGAGTTGCAACTTGAAAAAAGTGGAAAACTTTCTCAATATTATTTTATTATTATTATTTGTACTTTAAGGGGTAACAAAATGGTAAGAAATTAGCATCATTGTAATTCTTGAACAGTCAATTTATCCTAACGTCATGAGACACACAAAGAAAGAAATAAAGAGACAAGACAGATAGAGAGTCAAATCATTGAGATCAATTTCTTATATTTGCTCATAATTATAGAAGCCTAACTTCAGTTTTTAACGATCCAACATGGAGACTCATGACTCTATTATCAGCCGTGGTCTCAAAATGGTTCCTCTATATGCATCGTTGCCAAAAGATTTTGACATTTTCTTCAATGATCTCTCTCATGAAGTTACTCCCATTGAAGACAATCCTTTAATCATAAGGAAGGTTGATTAGATTGGCTTGGTAAGGCTAGTATTGTTATCTCTTTAAAGTCCTCGATAATGTCCTTGTGCTTGTTGAGACCAATTTCCTTCAAACATGGGCATAAAAGATTCACATACAATTTTGATATCATCTTATTTTCAATCTGCGTGTAAGTTGGCACAACAAGTGTTTAATCCTTTAGATAAAGTTAGAATCATTATATGGGATGGTCTATATTTAATCTCCTTCTAGTAAAAGTCAAATATGCAAAAGAAACATTTAACATATGAAACATAAAAGTTATGTAGAGTTGAATCTCCTCGATATTTCAAATAATGAAAACTTGAGTAAGTGATTCCAAATACAAATTCATAAGATGAGGATAAACAACTTTAGAGTGAAAAACAAAGAACAAGAACTTATAAGAAATGAGATGAAAATGAACATCATAACAATACACTAGTACAAAATATGAATTTAACAACTCCGTATAAAGACGGTTCGTAAAGCACAGTCGTTGTAAAAGAGGCGGTGGCATTTTTGCAGTTTTTCGCAAAATTTCTCTATTTTTAACAATAGTTCCCGCCTAAACTGTCGTTATATGTCTATTTTTGTGTAAACTGCGATGATTACTTGTTGAATCGTTGTTATATATGTGCTCTTAGGACTTTTTTTTGCGTGAGCTCTTCACTTTCACTCTCTCCACTCACTTCATCTTCTTCCTCTTACTCTTTTGACCTTCCTCACTCTCACTTATTCGCTCACTCCCTTCACCTACACCTTCACCTTCATCGCATGTCCTGCCTCCCCATCACACACAACCCCATCGCACCATGCCTTCGCCCTCAAACCAAACGTCCCTACGCCATGCCAGCGTTGCTCCGTCAAGCGCCCTCAAACCCTAAACCCTGCATTGCGCGACCAACCCTAAGGTTGTGCCTTCCTCCCTCCTCCTTCCCTCCCTCAAACCCGCTCTCTACACTGAAGGACATTATTCTCGCGTCGCGTTGTTGGTCCTCCGCGGCACTGGTCCTTTGCAACGCTAGTCCTCCGCGGCTCTAGTTCTGCTTCGTCGTGTTCCATCTGGGAACCGTCTTTAAAAAGCAACGACAGTTCCTCACTAGAACCGTCTTTAAAAATGTATTTAAAAAAAATTATTTGTTTGGCAAAATAATGACAGTTTTTAACATTTGTCGTTAATGTGGTTTTATAACGACGGTTCTAAAACTGTCGTTATAAACAACTGGGTTATAATGACACCCGCATAACGAGAGTTCGGGAACCGTCTTTTAATGACCTTTTTCACCGTCGTTAATGAACTTTTTTGTGAGATAAAAACTTTAATTGAATAGAAATAAAGAGACAAAGAGGGACTCAAAATTACAAGAACAAATCTTAAAAGAGAAAGTGGATAAAAAACTTAGAATATGGAAGCAATGACGTGTCACTAGAGAAACATTTCCTCCTCCAAGATAAACATCAAAAGATGAATTGTCGCTTGAATCCTAGGAATCAAGATAAGACTTTAAAGAAATTTGATTACTCTTACAGGAGCAACGAGAATTTCTCCAATTTTCATATAACTGAGTGTTTTGTACAATGGAAGGGATCATTATATATAGTCACTTAAGACCAAGCTTTAGTCAAAATTTTACAAGAATAAAAGTGGGAAATTCAAATATAAATTTTAAATATAGATTTAGATCAAATGTTAGGATTAATTTTGTATTTCTCATGCTTGTGTAACATTTTTCATACTAGTTATTGTAGGTGACATCAATTGCCTTGTAGTAGAAACCAAGTGGGTCAACTCACAATCAAATTGTGATGTTTGGACTACTACACTCTTAAGTGTTAAGGTCATAAGTTTTATTCCCAAGAAAAATGGTAAAAACTATGATTTTTTGTTAGTGTTGCATTTATGTTTAGGTCACATTTGTTTAAATGTGACAATTTCTTATTATCATTACTATTATTATTAATTATTATTACTTTTATTATTATTAATAATACTATTGATATTAATTATTATTATTATTAATATTATTGATATTAATTATTATTATTATTAATACTATTGATATTAATTATTATTATTATTAATACTATTGATATTAATTATTATTATTAAATATGATTTAAAATTCTCAAAAGTTAATTGTCACATTTTTTATTATTTTAGGTTACATTATTTTTTATGTTGTTTATTCATTTTTAAAAGACCATGCCATCAAACTGTGGCTTAAATATTTCTAACCCAAAAAATAAGATTTATAGTAACAAGTGTTATAATTTTCACTTTTAAGTCATATTTATGATGTTTTTAGCTACAGAGTTTTATTGTTTAACTAATATATTCTAAATGTAACATTCACAAAAAATATGATATAAATAAATAATAATTTTATAAATAAAAATATGATATAAATAAATAACAATTTTATAAATATAGTATTTGGTAGTTTTTAAACCATTGTAAAATTTTGTCTTTTTATATTTAGCCAACCGTTATATAAATATGACCTAGTTAAAATAAAAAATGTATTTCATACATTAAACATAAGATAGAATATAAATTCAATCATACTTCTAAAAACTATCCGATCTACATGTATAACTTTTTCTTTGTATATTGTTAAAGTGGTGAATAAATGCATAAGAGTTTTCATAGATTTTCAGTTTTTCATATTAAAATTCTCAAACAACTCTTTTACATTTTTTTAAGTGGGTAAATATTTTATGTTTGGTTTGTTTTTACTTTCAGTTTGAAAAATAATTTCAACTGTTTAATTATATTTGTTAACTCTATAAACTTTGAAAATTTCTTATACAAAATTTCAATACTAAAATCTTTCCATATTCCTATTTAAAGAGAGTTGTGTTTGTTTGTACTGTCACAAAATGATTTTTTTTATAAAATGAGATGTCAAGTTTGAGATGGTCTTTTAGATTATGAAGTATTTTAAATTTAAAAAAGTATGATATTAACAAATTGAATTACTGCATTTAATATTTAAAGCATGGATAAAAAAATATGTTTTAAAATTCTTTTAGAAGAATAATAAATTAATTAAAATTTCAGTACTTGATAAAAATTATAAAAATAATGAATAACATTGTATTTAAACTCCAAAGTTTCATTAAGTTTTTAAAATAAAATAATTGAAAAAAATAGTATAGTATAGACATGGAATGAGATGAAGACATATAACTAATTATTGCAATTGGGTGTGGCCACTGTATATCCACTTGGGTGTGCAATAAATGCAATACATTATCTAGGAATAAGTTAATTTAAAGTCCATATTTTACTTTTTAAGAAAAGGCAAGAACACAGAAAAAGTGGGCTATTTTTAATGAGATTCACATTATTTGTAATTTTTTAGAATGGTTTGGTTTTGTCAGCATCCATGGAAGTTGAGTGATATGTTTATTTTGTTTTGGGAACAAGACTATTTAATATTCATGCATGTTTCTTAATGGTATATCCTGCAGCATCTTTCTTTCCAAAACATGTGTGGGTGAGATGTGTCCCTTCACAAAAAGACAAACCTGCACCAATCAATCTTTTTTTTAAATCTTTTTCATTGCATCTCATAGAACATTTTAGAAGGAAAATGATATATCATACCTCAAAATCTTTATTTTCAATTAACTAAATAACATAACACTTCTAAAACTAATTACTTTATAAAAAAATATATTTTATTTATATTAGATTGACTTCCTAAACCATCATAACCATATATATTTTTTCAATATTTTTTCAATATTTTTTTCTTCAACAACTTGTGACACATTTGGTCCAGCTGCCTGCATGACGTTGGAGTTAGCTGAATTCGGAATATCCTTTATCACTTTTATAGTCAAAGGTTTCTGACATAATGCCTGCATTGTC
>Ga0123342_1003058_pt1 | contig 27252 bp, 20 predicted proteins | sample Turbeawhitnodule_FD_89960 | JGI IMG/M metagenome (GOLD analysis project Ga0123342, IMG submission 89960) | Root nodule microbial communities of legume samples collected from Mexico - Turtle bean Mexico white nodule | ecosystem: Host-associated > Plants > Roots > Nodule | place: Mexico: Nepantla...
CTAACTAGGAAAAGCTTGATAGATAAGAAGAGCTTCCAGTTCTGATAACTGTCCACAACAAGACATGTGATTATTATTAATCTTGAGGATGTTCAGTAACAACTGTCTTACTTGGACATGTCCTACTATTATGTCCCTTTTTCTTGCACAACCTACACTTGTATGGCCTTGGAGAGGCCGTGTTTCTTTTACTAGGAACAACTTCAGGACAGGTCCTACGGTTATGGCCCAATTGGAGACATACTTTACACTTCCGCTGTTTTATCATTCTCCCCTTTCTATGGCTTATCCTTAACTTCCTACATGTTCGTCTGTTGTGGCCCTTTTCCCCACAGACTCTGCACTCATGGGGTTTTATCATTCTCTCATTGCTATGGCTTACCCCTATCTTGCTACATGTTCTTCTGTTGTGGCCTTTTTCCCCACACACCCTACACTTGAATCGCCGATCAATCAAGGTATCCTTCAGTTCCGGACAGTAGTGTTTCCTATGCCCTTCTCGTCCACAGTTTTGGCAGTAGAATTTTACTCCTGCATTTGAGGAGGGACAAAAACCAAATGAGTATAAATTTCAACCAGTCACAGGTGCAGGGGTATGAAAATTACCCTTCATGGCTATGCTCCTTTTCTGTCTGTTTATTGGATCACTAAAGAAAGCTTTCATAGTTTTGGAAGTGTGCCTTCTTGCTGCAACAGTTCCCTTGGCTTTCTGCATCCATTGAAGCAAATATTCATGTGATGTCACACATATCGTTGGACGACCAAAATGAGTGATTACTACATAAATCACAAAAAAACAGCACAGGAAACTTCTTATTGAAGCCATATTTTATTTTGGGGATGTTCCAGTAGATCAAAACAAGTGTAGGGTTTAACCTCTGAACAAGAATGCAACAAAAATTAATATGAAGGAAGCAATCATTTAGTAAGGGTTTACTTGGACAAACTTCTCCAAAAGTTCTTTATAGGAGAGAAAAATAAGAAGAAAATTCAAATTAATTCCATAAACAAAAAATTGCCAATGCATAAATTAATTTGTAGAAGTTTTCTCATATAGTTTCTCTAAAGTTTTATTTTTAACTCGTGTACAAGTCAATTTTAGCTTATAAAAGAAGTTAATTTCATTTCTTTTCCTTTTATTTATCTCTTCAAGAAGGAGCTTATGTAGAAGCTCATCCAAACAGGCCTTGATACCAAGAGAAAATTACTTCAAATGAAATACAAATCTTAACATTTAAAACCTTAATAGCAGCCACACGCTGTGCCTGAAGCTTGGGATCCTGGTGAATAATCTTCATTCGGTTGCTAAACAGACCAGTTTTGGCATTGAGACTCTGCAATCATTCAACTAAACAAAGACATTTAAATTTGCAAGCAACATTAACAATATCCATAAATTCCCCTTCTTGATTTATCATATTAATACAGCAGTAAAAACCGTGCATGGAATTTATATCACTACCCAATTATAACTTCCCCCTTGTATTTGTGCCTTATATGTCCATATAGAACAAGTTAATGCTCAAGTCTCTTAATCAGAAGCAGGTTGATGCTTCTGCATGATAAGAAGTGTTCCTATCAACTTAACTTTCATTATATAAGACCCCAAAACTTGCCATTCACTTCTATGTACTGTGTTCTCCCTTGTGTGTATAGGTGTTTGGAATGTGCATGTAAGTCTAAATATATAAACAATGATGGGAACAAGCTAATGGCTCAAAATCTCATGTAAAACGTATGCATCATAAATAACAATTTGTATCCAAAGCATATTAAGTAAGGATAAGCAACCAACTAACTTTTAATGAACGACTAATCTTTAATCCAACTTCTGGAGGTGGTGAGTGGTAAACACGCTTGGATTTTTTCTTCACATCCAGCTTTATGTCTAATTTGTCAACTTCATCATCTTCCTTCACTTTAAGTGGGGAACTGAAAAAGTCAAACCCATAAAAAAACATTTATGTATGCCCAAATAAAACAAAACAAACAACATTTTACATAATTCAAAGATTTAGATGCATAATAAACAGACAGAAAATTAAACTTTTACGTTTGTCAAGTATGTTACAAAATATACCACCATCATATAGGAATCTCATGAAATCATTTTGCTTAGAATTTCACATAGATTTGATGTTGAGTCAATTATACTCAATGACAAGAACAAAAGCAACATAAATAAAAGCCAGATCCTCATACCATTAAGGTGCAACAAAATAAAGTGATAAATACAAACCACAAATTAGTCTGAATACTTTACCACAACTAATACTGATATGGTATGATCCAAACATGTAAGCTGAACCAATTTCCTTCTGAATGAACATACATAACATTTTTTATACAAACTCTGAAGAATATTTAATATTTTATACTGATAGATCATTATCATCAACAATCAATAAAATGCAGCCCCAAATTTCTGAACTAGTGCAGGGAAGCAGAGTAGCAATGCCAGATTACAGCAGTTCAACAGACTATTTTGACATAATCTCCTATGAGCGGGAAGGAATATCAAAGATTAAGAATGAAAAATTAAGAAAAAAAACATCACACCGGGAAAAAAAAAGAGCAAATCATAACAAAAAATAATAATGTAGAAACAGCCAGATGATCAGATTATGCTCATACTCAACACATTAACGAATAATTATTGATGTGTTTTGATAGATTGAAAAGGAATATTATACATAACTAACTATTTAGTATTTCATGAACCATTTTTGCATACAATATTATTTGGAAGAGGGTGGAAAACTAAAGCTAAGCATGGACATTGACATGTAGAAGGATATTGTGACTAAAAAATTCAAGATGTCATATTAGGATGCAAAATGCATGCCACATCAAACAAGTGTCTGGTATGTGCTTGATACAACTAGTCATTTGTACACACAAGGCTCCTTTCTTTATCCATGGCAGTGATAAGTCTTCAAAAATTTATTTATATTATTTTGCAGATGACTATGTAAAATGTCATATCAACATTGTCAGATTTAACAAATGATAAGATTAGTAAAGAAATACAAATTTATTTCTCAATAATTACATAGAATGGGCTCTCTCCCATGGTTTTTCATCAATTGATTCCTCCCATATAACACGATCTCCAGAGCATTGGTAGCAAGTCAATATACCCTGTGTACAAGAAGAACGAATGGGAAAAAAAGTAAACAAAGTAGCTATTGTGCACATTGCACGGATATGAGGTTCAATATCTTAGTGTTTCACAACTTCTACGAATATTAGGAAAATAACAAGCAAGAACTTTTAAATAACAATATATATAAACTCATAAACACATACGATGCAAATTACACCAGTAACAAGTGTGTTTAACAAGTGTCTTGTCATCATGGCATCAAAAGCTATGTTGAAGTCTTATGATTTGTGTAAATATAAGTCTGGAAGCATATGGGTTGATTCACCTACGATCAACTCAGCAATATCAAACTTATATGGCCAAGGTAAGTCTAAATTTTTGCATTGTAAGTGCACAGAAGATAAATAAAAGCTCATGTGCCTCATCCTCAAGTGAATTTCAACTTAAGAATTTCTCTTTCAAAATCAGAAATGACTTAATTTCGGGTTGTCTTATATGGAAGTAGGATATGTATGGCATGACATTTATATAAACTTGATGATGATCCTAACTTTTCAGAGTAAATATGGATATTTAAGGAATAAATTATCCAAGCCATTAAAATCTCCTAAAACCACGTTTAAATTGTGGTTTACTTTACTCAGTAACCAACAATAATTCCAAAAGAAACTACCTTTCCATAACATTTTGGACAGTCTGGCCTTGATCTTTCTATTCCACACTCTGTACAAGGTGTATAACCCCTTGCTCGGCAACTGGGACAAGGTAGCTCCCTGATATACTGTCCATTTGGACCAAACCAGGACCTTGGTTCTGGTGAATGAGACTTACCCTTGCTGAAATGAGAGCAAAATACTGCTAAAAGTTACTCCACCAAAGCTTCTAATAAAATGTTAAACCTTAATAGACATCATATGTTCGTTACAACGCAAATAACCAAAATTAGACAGGCAAGAATCCGGAACACACACTAATATAAAAGAGGAATTCAGTGATAGCAAAAGATGAAGGCTCTTAAAAATGTTTTTGTTCCCTGACATAAAGTCATATTTTGTTTCTTGGTCTTGTCAAAATTTTGTTCAGTTTTGGGTATTTTTATTTTGGTTTAGTCCCTCTAAATATTTTTGTGTTTCATTTGCTTTTAGTCCCTCTAAATATTGTTCAAAGGGACTAAAAAAGAATTGTAATTAAATATTTTATCTTCCCTGTTCTTAATAACTGGGTTCCCTGGATTTAGTAAAACCGTCACAGATTCTTATTTGTCTTCTTGCCATAAAATCAATATAAAAATTGTATAAGATCAATGATCTGTTTACAACTTTCAGAATGCAAACAAAATTTAAAATTTCCAAACAGTTAACGATTTAGCGATATATTAAACTTTTATTTTTATTTCCGACAATGTAAGAGCAAAAATAGTTAAATAATAAATAAAATAAAAGTAAAAAGTTGAGACCTTGGTTTGAGCTCCACCTCCAGCCCGAACAGTTCTTCTGGAGGATTGTAGCCCAACTGTCACAGAACAATAACCTATTATTATCCAACTATAATTAAAAATAAAAGGAAAGTTATGGTTTTGTTTATGTTTTTTAAGGTAAGGAAAGAAAAAGATAATGTGCCTGGTTTGGTTTTGGGGTGGAAAAGGAATCGTCAGTGAGTGAAGAACAAAGGATGGTTGGTGAGGGGCAGAAGGAAGCACTTGTGTTATGATGAAGCAAAAGCAAAGGACGCGCGTTTGGTGAGTTTGTGCATGGATATCTGAGAACGCGAAATGCAGAGTGAAACACGTGAATTTGGTTGGAAATCATGAACAAAGAAGAAGCTTTGTGTGTTCTGTGTTTGATTTGATTTGGTTATTGGAAGTGTGTTCTGTTCTGTTAGTGGAAATGATGTTAATTGGTGTTGGAGTTTTGCGTTTGAGCTTCAAACGTGCGGCTACAAAGACCGGGTGAGGTGGATGGATAAGTGGGAAGTGGCATATGATAAGGTCGTTGGATTCTCCCAAATAATCTCATTAATAATTATTAATCACTTTTCATATGTTCATTTTGGATTCGAAGTTCACTTTGGAATCAAGTAGTTTTGTGTGGGATAAAAATTTGTTGTCATTTTATTATAAAGACATTCATTTATAAGTTATATTATTTTTTATTTTGTTTTAACAAAAATCAATTTTACAAACTAATTTCATTTCTAAATCGATTTAACTAAAACTAATTTTATATATGGACTAATACTATCAAAGTTCATATCACATTAATTATTACTTTCCATAATGATTAATAATCTCATAAAAAAAAATACAAGACTAAGATTTTAATTGGTAAGATAAGAAGTCTTCTAGTAGCCTTATATTGTGCATATATTTAATTTTTTTTATATAAAAATCACAATGAAATTTGACATTTCAATTAAGCTGACACATTAAGTTTTAACTATCATATATCATCACATAAAAAAAAATACAAGACAAGCATGCAGATTAGACTAAAACTCATACAGATAAACTAAAGCTCCTAAAACTAAACAATGTGAAACATCACAAGCTTACACCTATTATGAAAAAAGTTCAAAAAAATACTAGGAGGTAGACTGTTATACCAAACAAATTCATGCCTATTAAGCAAACCTAAAGAGACAAGTTTATCAACACAATGATTAGTTTCTCTAAAAACATGGAAAACTTTAAAAACAATTTCTCTATAAAAAGAAAGACATTTATTTCATCTATTCCTAAAAAACCAATCCACATAAGATTTGGAGGGAAAAACATGACATACCAAAGAAGAATCACACTCTAACCAAAGTTGTATATACCCATCTTTTTGCACTTCCTCGAGAGAAATAATAACTCTCATGAATTCCGTCACTAGAGAAAATTGGACACCTAGAAAAAAAGAAAAACCACCAACAAAATCACTCATGCTACCTCTAAAGATACTTGCATAAGAAAGAAGACCACGAGAACCTCTTGGAACACCATTCATGTTTACCTTAATCCAATGAATAAAAGGAAACTTCCAAAAAAACTTGAATAGGCTTAAGAATGTTACTAATCCTTGTATTTATACCCAAAAAAAACTTTAACACATATAAGTCTTAGATATAATTATTTATTAATTTATTAGAAACATTTCCAAATAAATATGGGAAAGTGAAGAAATATGGAAAGACTAATATTAATGATCACGTAGATGTATTTAACACCATAACTAACTAAGAAAAAAAAGTGAAGTATTACATTGATCTTTTTTTATTTATATACTCAATTTTATTTATTTATTATCCTAGAATTTCATATTCACATTGTATTATGTAATTGGTAAATAAATATATTGGTTTATAAGAGAAACTCAAACCGGTTTTTTAAAATGTTGGTGATTCAAATTAACGAAATAGTATCTAGAGTGGGTTGTCAAATGTAAAATTTGGATTATATATAATGATGATAATAAATTATGATAATAGATAAAGGTTTTAATGTGTTTTTTTAAATAAATCATCATTTTAATTTAAGTATGTAAATAGATGACAATTTAAACCTTAAAGAATGAACATTTTTATTTTAGTTTAGAATGTTTATAATTTAATGACAGATTGGTTCTGAACTTTATAATTTAATGACAAATTAATATAATGTGTAAAATTGATCTTCAAATATGTGAGGAAACTGGAAGGAGAAAGAAAGAGGCTTACGTGCAGAGAAAGAGAAGGCACTGAGCAAAGCATTGAGAAAAGAAAATCATCTTATTGATAGTGGAAAGAACAACAGAAGCACTAAATATATATTGGACGTACTGCATATTGCATACAAAGTCAAAGATAGAAGAAACAATTTGAGATATTGATGAAGGAAGAGTTGTTCCATGGAATTCCAAACTGATTTGATGGAAGGAAGCTTGGAGGATTTGTAGTGGAAGATATGAATTGAAGGAAGAATGATTCTGAATTGGAGGAAGTGCAAGAGTTGCACGTTCAAGCTTTGTTGAAGAAGAAGCTTCTTCAAATATTTCCCTAGCTCTAGGTTCTTGAAACTCTTGAAACTCTAGAAAAGAGAGAGACAAGAGACTAAAAATTTTGAATTTGTAAAGTTTCTTTACTCATATATCAAGTTTGAATATATAATGAGAAGACAAACCTATTTATAGTAATTGGGAAGGGAAGGTAGCTTGCAAGTGAAGTCACACTAACCCTAGTTTCACAAGTGCAAAAATGACATTTTATACTTGTTTTATGAGGCATTTTACATCACTCTTGTCACCAGTGTTGATGTGGGCGTTCTAAAATGTGAGTTACATATAACACAACTTGTTCAACCGGTGTTATATGTGGTAATATATTACACCGTTTACTCGAGTCAACCAGTGTAATATAGAGGCTTAAATGTGTAGTTGGTAAGCCCTTGTATTACACTGATTGGCTCGAGTAACCAGTGTAATATAAGGCCAGTTTTATTATAAATTTAAAAAAATATTCTTTTACACAAATTTATAAACTTGTAAATATAATAAAATCAGAATACCAGCCAGATTGATTTGTATATGTAGAGAAATATAAAGATTGTTATTGAAACTAATCAAAATTGTATAATTTACATCTAATGAAAATGTACATATGTTAGAAAGTAACAAATCATTACATGTTTTGATTCCTAACTTCTAGAAAGTACTTGGCCCATTGCATACAGATTTCTTCAATATTTTGTGTGCTTAATGGCTCGAAATCTTCAAAAAAGCTGAGAAATGTAAGAGTATATGTTAGTGTTCATACTAACTTTAAATATTCAAAATGAGAAGTTAGAGTATTTAAAATCACATAATATCTGCTCCCAAGAGTCTATAATCCTCACACGTGCTATGGTCCACATCCAATGCATCACATAGTACATTCAAAGTTCCCTTGTTGCTTATTGCACTATTATGAAATATAAGTAACAATTAATTTAATTGAACTAAAAAAAGTAAAACTTAATAGTTTTAATGAAGAAGTGAATAACCTTAGGATAAATCCAACGTAGATTTTGTGATGATGAAGTGGACCTATCCCCTAAGACAATGCATACATTGATTGGACTAAAATGATAAAAATCATTAGTAATTCACAATAAATTATATAATTTACATTAACATACCTTTGTACTACAGTCTTTATATCTTGACTCGGTTTTGTATGTAGTGAACAAAACCCTATGGGGAAAATAAACATCAATTGCCAGTGAGACCTAGTATACAAAATTTCATTAGTCATTTTTATAATTATGTAAATTTTAAATGTAAAAAGTTTTACTTACCAATTTATAAAATGAGCAAAATAAATCCTTTTTTTTTCATGTCTGAATCTATCTTTGAATGTAAGTCTGACAATCAAGTTTTTTATTCCCAGACTTTTGTATGGATTTGGGCTCAAGGAAACAATAAGTATCAAAATTTTCCATGTTGATAATTATTTGATTGATATACCTACATTGTTAATATAAATATGACTGACATGATTCATGAAACATCATTCGAATAAATAACATGTAATTATTAAGGGTACTTACATCATTCATAGTTGAATAACTCCGATGTTCAACAATTGATTACCCTAAATGATTTCAAACACATCTTGCATGGTTATGTACAATGGTATACCATCATTATCAACCCCAAATAATGTGGCATCCCAAGGAATCACATAAGAATCTTGAAACATTTGATATGAAACCCTGACCAACTCTTGGATTGGGTTCACATATGTTTGGACTAGTGGTTGGACTTGAGGGCTTAAAGGAACACCAATTGGTGCATTCTGTCTCGTAGCAGAGTCTTGTAAAACATAACAACAAATATAAAGTATAAAGTATAAATCTAAAAACCATCATAACACTAATAGCCCTTAGTGAAATATACTTGATAATGTTTTGAAATGGTCTTTATCAGATGTGTAGGTCATGCAATAAATGTTCCAAGTACCTTTGTCACTGTATTAACCTCTGATGTGGGAACTGGAATTGCAACAGACGCATGTCTAACTTTTTCAACTACCATTCTAGAAAAATCACTCTGCATGGGCACGGTGTGGATGGTTGAACCTCCTGGATACACTATGCCAATTACCACTACATGAGGAGGATTTCCATCAACAGTAACTTGCAATGATAGGAGGATTTAATGTCATCATCTTCAAAGTCCTTCACATCACAACTACCTTTGGTGCTAGCTCGACCACGAGAATAAATTATATCCACTGGTTCAGCTGGATTATATCTTTGTTCTAATTCAACTCTTAACTATTAAGTAACTTGTTCTTTTATGCTCTTAGTTAGTTGTCCAATCACCCTCTTTGTCAATTGTGCAACTAATTGATCCATCATCTACTAGCTGACATTTTTAGAAAAGCTAGATCGAGAAACTGATCCAAAATATTGTCTAACACCAACATCAAAACCAGTCGTACGAACACGCCCAGGATGTTCTTCAGTGCCAATGGCCACGATCAAGATTTCATCTCGACCTTTGGGAATAAAACATCCTTGGGAGCTTTGCTCCACTAGCTCATTCTGTAAAAAATAATACAATGCGTTAATATAATAATATGTAATGATAAGTTTGTAAGACTACAAGTATGACTTGTAATTATGAACTTACAATACGCTGAGAAATCTCTAATGATTTCTCAGATGTCATATGACTCCCTAGTTTAGTTCTAGCCAACTTCCATTTCTCATGTCGACTAGGAGGGGATGGGGGAGAGATAAGTTCAGCAGAACCAGATTTTGCTTGTTGTCTCTTTAACTTTTCTTCTACTATTCTTCTCTCTAGCAAATCATAACCTCCCCGAGACAGTTTGTGGGGGGTAGTATTTTTTGTGCAATCATTTGAGCTTTCTTCCTCTTTTCCTGTAACTATATCATACACATATAACTTATAAATTCCATGATAAGATAAAATAACATATATAATGAACTGTTCACAAACCTCCTATTTGGGATCCGTTCGACTCTAAACAAATTGAGACCATGTCTCTTCATCTATAGAATATTTTCCAGAAGGAGACTTGTCCTTGTATTTACCAAAGATGTAATGGGTTGTTAGATTGTCTTGAATTGCCTCCATTTTGTAATTACTGAAGACATTATTTTGCTCTGAACCAAATTCGAAGTCTCAAACTCAAAATTTGCCTACTAAATATAATAAATAAATCATTAAAATGTAAATTCAATAGACAAATTATTTAATAGCATTTAAATAAATAACTTACACAAATATCCTCCCAGATGAGATTCTTGTCTACTTCTGATACGTGGTCCTAGTCAGGGGTCAAGATAAAGACCTTAGATCGAGCTAAGACTCCCAATTACAAATTGAGCCTAATTAGGGCATGATGTCCTACCCGCCTGAGGGTCTATTTGAACTGGAACCTTATTACTACCCATACTCCTAATCACAAGATTTCTCAGTCATGTAGGATCTCGGGTCTTCCTTGATGACTCAACCATGTGATCGACCTACAAAGAATAAAAACATGTTTAAGATATATATTTAACCGGTGTAATATGTACCAAATATTTACAAAAATTCCACTGTGTTTTTCTTTAGACCGGTTCTCATTTGACCGACCTAGAATGTTGTTGTAGTAAGCCATTTCCGCACTAGTGCTTGCATGGCAAGTTAGGGTTAGGGTTAGCATAGTCATCCATGCTTCTTGGAAACCCTAGCTTGCTTCCTATGTTAGGTTTTCTAGAAGCCTCTCCTTTTTCCTTTTGATGAGTTCTAAACATGCCTAAAAAACAAAGGAAAAATATGGCTAAGAATACAAAGCCAGAGAAAGGAAACCTATTCTACTTTCGTAAAAATTATACAAGGCTTAAGAGAGAAACATATTCTTCTGTGTCTCTGTTGTTATCTTGAGTTGTGGTGGCTAGGTTTCGCTCAAACAAGCCTTAAAAAGAAAAAAACTTAAAATTGAAATTTTTATCCTTGCTTTGAAAAGGTTGGTTTATCTCTATTTTATAGTTTTTACTTATAAATTATGTAGCATTTTATTTTATGTATATTTAATTGAAAAATCCTTTAATTACATATTTATGTGATATTGGATGAATTTTTGTGTGTTTTGAAATTCTAAGCTTTGGTATGATTTAATTGTGTGATTTTAGATATTGTGAGATGTGGAATATGAATCTTAATCAAGACATAGTATTTTTAGGAAATAAAATACCATGTTAAGATTGTTTAGGATGTGCATTAATTAAGGATTCGTCTAGAATGAGATATCATGACTCTCCTAATATATTGGAGTCATATAGATTAAGGTTATCAAGTGTTGAAAGTCGAAGCAGGTTCATATAATTTTGTCTGGGTGTGAAATATAATCTGGTCTTTCAGGTCATATGAATTAACCTTGTCATACTAGGTGATATGATATTGAGATTATTTATGCGCATATTTGTGTGGATTCTCAATGAGATAGTATGACAAGTGCACGAATCTTCCAAAAGTAGAGTCAAATGTCTGGGTATGTTGATCAGTAGAAATCTGACATGAGTAATGTTAATGTGAGTTGATTTTAGGATTACATATTTTATGGGTCACTCTTTTGTTTATGAGTTTTGAGATTATCAATTATGGTGAGAAACCCAAAGAAGATTCCCACTGGACATGAACTTAACCAAGTGGTTAAGTAAGTGTGAAGGTGCACTTTTAAAGGGCAAAGAGAAAACACAAGTATGGTGATTATGATGATGAAGGTGCGGAAATGAAAGACATGAAAATAAGCATAAGATGATGAAGAAAGACAAACATAAATGAATAAAAGTATGGAAAAATGGCGCAAGGAAAAGGAAAGAAAAACAAAAAGGTGAAGAGATTAAGAGATGCTTATGGAATAATGAATCACACCACTTAGAGGGGGAGGAGACTCCAAGATAAGTGGTGAAGATTCGCCACTTGAAGTGCACAAACATCCAAGATTAGACCAAATTCCTAGGAGACAAAGCTCACTAAACACTCCTATCTAGTTTCTTTTCTATTCAAAATTCAATATCTAGTGTGAAATACATGAGGCAAGACACTTTATTTATAGGAGAGAGTGTCTTGGAGAATAAGATAGAGGGGTAGGGGTGTCATTTGTGAGAAGCCTTTTAGAAGGTAGGTCAAAGAAACCCTAAACCTAGAAGCACTTGTCATGAAAGGTGGATTTGGCACAAACCCAAATTACTAAGCACACCCCACTTAAATTACTAAGCACACCCTACTTAAATTACTAAGCATACCCTACTCGAATTACTAAGCACACCCTACTCTAGTTTATTCTTCTATTTGGACCCCCAAAGTAAGTCCAATTTATGTACATAACTTCTCTTGTGGAAAGACAAGAAGGAAGAACTTCTGATATTCTGGTTTATATTTTGTTCTTCTTCTGTTGATGCTCTCTTGAGGTTTGGCGGGGTCTGACTTTATATACCGAGATGACTGACCTATTTGTGAAGTGCTTGTTGTGTCCTTAGCCATTTGCTGGATGATGTGGTTTGTATCATGCTCCCTAAGTTGGACAAAATTCGACCTCGAATTTAGAACTCCTGCAAATAACATAGTTAGTTTGTTCACTTGATTTATATATGTGAGTTGTGAAGCAAACTTATGTTCATTGATATTTCAGAGTTTGGGTGGAATGGTTCTAGTTACATGTAATATTTGTAGAGAACATGTACGATCAAAGGGAATTTGGTGTCAAAAACTTCTTATAAGGCGTAAACCTTTAGAAGGATTTTGAAAAATATTCTTACATTTCTCTAACAAATGTTGGATGTAATAAATTAACAAGAGAAGGAAGAAAAGTACTAAAGTGAGACGACAATTTTTATTTTTTGGACGGATGAACATTACGGTTTTCACCACGTTTGGTGAGGTGATGAGACCCATTTTGTTATTTTTGTCATCTTTTTCATATTTGTTTTTTTTTATTTTTTTTTGTCTTTATTTACCTCTTTTACCATCATGGTTCTTTTGGTTGGATAATAGGCAACTATGTGCACAAAACTTAAACATTTAAAACATTTTCTAAGCACACCCTACTTAAATTACTAAGCATACCCCCCCTACTCAAATTACTAAGCATACCCTACTCAAATTACTAAGTACACCCTACTTAAATTATTAAACATACCCTACTCAAATTACTAAGCACACCATACTCTAGTTTATTCTTCTATTAAGACCCCAAAAGTGAGCCCAATTTATGTACATAACTTCTCTTATGGAAAGACAAGAAGGAAGAACTTCTGATATTTTGATTTATATTTGGTTCTTCTTTTGTTGATACTCTCTCGAGGTTTGGTGGGGCCTGACTTTGTATATTGAGATGACTAACCTATTTGTGAAGTGCTTGTTATGTCTTTAGTCATCTACTGGTTGATGTGGTTTGTATCAAATGTGAATGATGAATTATGATGGACACTTGATGGTTTGAGAAATTGTATGAGACTTGATGACTTATGTTTGTTAAATTGAAATTCAAATTATATAGAATTTCTTTATAGCCAATTTACCTTATTGTTTGATTTTATTTTATTTTTTTAACTTTTGTGTATATATTAAAATCCTTATGACAAGGGATATATTTTGAGATACAATATGAGATAGTTATATATTTATATATTAATTAATTATTGCATATATATTATTTTATTAAATATGGATAAAAATAGAGATGTTACAAAAATTAATATTATTTTAATTATTATTAATACTATTACTATTACTATTATTATTAATATTAATAAACATAATAATAATAATGTTAACATTAATAACTTTAATAAATATAATAATAATGTTTACATTTTTATAATAATGATTAATATTATTAATATTATTAAAATTATTATTATTATTACTGTAATTATTATTATTGTAATTATTATTAATTTTATTGATATTAAAATCATTATTATTAATAATATTAACCTTATTATTATTATTATTAATTTTACCAATAAATTATGTTTGCGCTTAATTATCGACAAATTCTACCGATAAATATTGATTTATGCTTAATTTTTTTTATAAATTTTCATATTGTCTGTAAAAATTTTGGGTAATGAAGAAGTTTTGTTTTTTCATTTAAAAGAAACATGACTATTTCTTACCATGTCACCAAAACCAATATTTGTGCCTCATTATCCTTGTTGGAAACCTCAAACCAAAGATTCCTTTAAACAACATCCAATAAGGACCATATCGAGAAACAACACTCCAAACCTAGAAAATGTAGACACCAAACCCAAATTGAAAACAACATCTAACATTAATGACCTTTAACAATTTATGAGAGCGTTTTGTTTAGGGGTGGCAAATTAGGGCGGGCCATGCGGGCCGGCTCGCGACCCGCTTATTTCAACCCGCTGATCCGCTTAGGCTCGCTCCGCATAACCTGCAGCCCGCGCGGGCTAAGTGCGGGGCCGGGCGGGGCGGGTTGACCCGCATAACCCACATAACTTTAAAATGTATAATTTTTTTTTCTACACCCCTATATTTTCTTCATCTAGTCTCATATTTTACATTCCAAAATTTTTAAAGCATGTTATTACGCATGTTTCATGAAAATAATATTATGAAACCATTTACCTAATGCATTTAAATAAAAAAAAATTCAAAATTTGTATTTAAAAAATTATTTTTTTAATAAATATTTCTTATGCGGGTTGGCCCGCAGGCCTGCGGACCAACCCTTATGCGGGACGGGTTAGAAAAATCAGCCCGCAAATTTTATCCGGAGCGGGCCAACCCAACCCGATTTTTACAGACCAAGTGCGGGGCAGGCCAATCCGCATTGCAGAGAGTTTTTTCACATGAGAAGGTAGCCATAGTGATGAGTGGTTGCAATGGTGGGTTGTTGCGAGAGTAGAATCATTTGATAACAAAACATTAAAGACATGTTGTTAAGAAGAAAAGTGAAGGAAAAGAATGAGAATGAAGGATCACCAAGTAGAATTTCTCTTAGGACATAATACATTAATTCCTATTATAATCAATGTAGAATTTACCATATTATATTGCTTCCTAATGTCAACATTGGTGTGTATATACCATATCAATTACACTTATAACCAATTTAGTATGTCTCCGATGTAAAATTTACATACAACATAAACTATATTTAAGAGTGTTCCAATATGGATTATTTAGTTTTTGGTTAAAAATGTATATGAACTAAACATAAAAGTTATATGCATATTAGTTTAGTTTGAATATAAAAAAATCCTTGCCAAAAAGAAACTAACTATTTGATTTGAATCGATTTTGCGATTTTATTTGTATTATTTTATTACTACATGTATTGAGTCTTATTTTTGTTGACATAATAAACTTATGTTATATCATGATAAATAATTTCACCTAACAACTTTATTTATTCTTTTATAAAAAAAAATTAAAATAAAATATAAAACACAAGAGATCTTTACACTTTTCAACAAAGGATAAATGAAAAACAAAAATAATTATGTTGTATTTATACATTATGGTATAAATATTATATAATCCTTAAGATCTTCTTCTCAAAGCCTAACAAATCCTAAGACAAAGGATGTATACACTTTTCAACAAAGGATAAATAAAAAACAAAAATGATTATGTTATATTTATATATTTTGGTATAAATATTAGATAACTCTTAAGATCTACTTCTTATAAGTCTAACAAACCCTCTACACACAACTGTATAATATTACAAAAAATTCAAAATATAAAAATTCATAATTAGTCTCTCAGTCCCTTTATAGTTTCCTTCAAATAATATTTTATTTTGTTTTAGTATTTTTCTCCCTCCAAACTAACAATACGAAGAGAACAACTCTTCATCCACCTGATTCATATGTTATATGTTAAATATACTTTTGTTACTCCTCTCTAACATGAACTTAGTTAAAAACACCAAGTTTTTCTCGTGCACACATATCTCTCATGTATGAATAAAAGAATAGTTAATATAATAATTGATTTCGGTTCAATTTGAGTTGTGTTAAAAGTGAAAATCGAATCAAACCTGTTGGTTCTAAAAAAATAGTTCAATCAATAAGAAAAATAATCTTAATTAATTATCAAATTTTTGGATCAATTTTCATTAAGAAGATGATAAAGCGGGGCAGACGATCTATTTCAATTCATTGACCTGCTTAAGTCTGTATAGCGTAACCCGCAGTCCACGTGGGTCAAGTGCAAGATGGGGCAGGCTAACTCGTATAATCTGCATATTTTAAAATTTAGAAATTTCTTTTTATACCCTCATAATTTCTTCTTATAGTCTCATATTCTAAAAAATTCTAAAATTATCCATTCCAAATTCTACAATATGGAATAGAAATTTGTATTCTAAACTGGGCAATTTGAAATATTGTACAATCTGAAACACAAATTTTATAATCCGAAAGTCTCTAAATTTCACATTTTGGAATTGAAGAAAAAAATTCAATGAAATAGTCTGAGAAATCTCTAAATTTCACATTTTAGAATTAAAGAAAAAACATTCAATGAAAAATGTTAACGGATAATTTGAGTATTTTTTGAAGTATGGGGTGCACAAAGAAAGAGATGGATGTGCAGGAAGAAACTACGCTCAATCCTTAATTCATAACACCTTCAAGAAATTAGATAATGAGTTTTTTAGCATTTAATAGTATTTTTTGTCTTTCCAGAATTCATAGATTTAGGTTTACATACTCATTAGATGCTAAATACAGTAGTCAAACCTTAATCTTTTTTATAATAAAATTTTAATATAGTAATTATTATACATTATTTTTTAAATTAGAATAGTAATTATTACCTTAATGAAATATTTTATTAGTCAATTTATTAATGTGATTGAAATTCAAATTTCATTAAAAATCAAAACATTATAATTTTTTTTAGCTATATCTTATTAGGCATGTGACTTGAGAATAATACTGAAAGATCATTTATCCAATTCATCTAAATAAGAAAAAAAAACTTAATAAACAAAAATAAATGTATTCAAAATTTATATTTAATTTTTTTTCATTAATTTAAAAAAAAATATTTCCTATGCGAGTTGACCCACAGATGATATTAAGTTGTTATTTTCTTGTTATTTTTGTTACTCTGTTTCTGTTTAACACAGTCTTATATATATTGTATTCTTTTTTTAGATATAATATAATAATACATTTTTTCTCTTTCTTTTTCATTCTCTTCTCTTACTTTTCCACCGTTTCCACCGTTTTCTTCCACCACACCATGCGTGCCATGGCATAACACTGCCCTCTGTCACAGAAGACTAAGCACACCCTAAAAGGTTGCAACACTCTGGTGTGAGTTATAAGAAAAACCAGAATCCAATATGGTATCAGAGCAGGTTAAAGTCCCGCTCTGCTTCCGCTCTTTCTTTTGTTCTGATTTCTGGGTTTTTTCTTTAATTTCTTTTTGTGTGATTCGTGATGGAAACTAACTCTGGCAGTGGCAAAGATTCCACTCTGAATTCAAGCAGTAACCAAGATCCCACACAAAACCCAAGCAACCCTTATTATCTACATCCTGGAGAAAATCCAGGAACAGATATTCAGCTTGACGACATCAATTATCATCCATGGAGTAGGGCTATGTGTCGTGCACTTTTGTCCAAGAAAAAACACAAGTTCATTGATGGCACTCTGCCTGCTCCAAAACCAGGTACATCTCTCCAAGAAACGTGGGAAAGATGTAATATGATGGTTATATCATGGGTAAGACGAACTCTGAGTGGACAAATTGCACAGAGTGTGGTTTACATAGAAGATGCGAGGGAACTCTAGGAAGATTTACGTGAACACTTTTCAAAGGGAGATCTTTTCAGAATTTCAGATCTTCTTTAAGAGATACATTCCATGAGACAAGGTGAACGGACAATAATTGAATTCTACACTGATTTGAAGATCTTATGGGAAGAGCTTGAAGCACTACGACCAACTCTTGATTGCAAGTGCAAGATCAAATGCACTTGTGCGTTAACTACGCACATCCAGAGGTATAAAGAATCTGAGTACGCCTTGTGTTTATTAAAAGGTCTGAATGATACTTATCTTACTGTTAAGACACAAATCTTGCTAATGGAGCCTTTACCCAGTATAAATCGTATTTTTTCTCTCATCATCCAACAAGAACGACAACTGGCAGGCAATGAGATGATGAATAAAGGTAATGTGATGATGATTAGCAAAGCCTTGTTTAATTTTTCAGATAATCAAGGAAATTGGAAGACGTTTCGCAGCGGAAATGGTAGATCTCAAGGAAGAGGAAAAAAACAAGTATCAAAACAATGGTAAACAATGCACACATTGTCATTGATTGAACCATACAGTAGAGGAATGCTACTTCAAGTATGGGTTTCCTCCTTGGTATAAACAGAAAGGTGAAAAAAACTGAGAGAGTTACAAACAGTGTTGTGATGGATAAGAATATCAAAGGTGAAGAAGAACAAGAAGACAAGTCTGACTCATATAACGGGAATCAATTTACACAAGGACAGGTATATCAAATTATGAAACTTATCCAAGAAACGAAGAATGACTCTCCGCATAAGGTGAACAATTTTGTGAATGACACTTCAAATGAGAACACTGTGAAAGGTAAGAAAAACAAAAACTCTTGGGTTTTAGATACGGGTGCCACAGATGATGTGAATTTTTCTATAAATAATTTTGTTGCTTTTCACAGAATAGACCTTATTCATATCATTTTACCAAATGGTTTGCATGTCATAGCTTACTATGATGGAACAGTAGCGTTATTTGAATTTTTTTTCTTATATAACGTATTATATGTACCAGAATTTGCCTTTAATCTTGTTTTTGTGCAAAAGCTGGTTAAAAATCATAACTGTAAACTCACTATTACTTCTGAGTTTTGTCAGATTCAAAATGTGGACTCATTGAAGATGATTGGATGTGCTAGGCTGAATAGAAGACTGTATCTTATAGATACACCAAAGCATGAAGTCACGGTCAACACTGCAAGAGAGTTGAAAGATCCAAGCAAAGACGCTACAAAGAATATTTGGCATCTCAGGCTGGGACATCCGTCTAATAAAATCTTACAACATATGAGTAACATTTTTCCTTATATTAGTTTCTATGATAATAAACTATGTGATGTTTGTCATTATGCTAAGCAGCACAAACATTCTTTCACTCATAATAACACTCGTACTGAACATATATTTGATATGATTCATGTGGATATGTGTGGGCGTTTTGGGACTACTTCTATGCATGGTCACAAGTTTTTTCTTACCATAGTGGATGATCATAGTAGGTTCACTTGGGTTTATCCTATGACAACAAAATCTAAAACTAGGAATGCCTTAAGCAGATTCATTACTCTTATACATAATCAGTTTAATACTACTATAAAAGTCATATGTTCTGATAATGGAAGTGATTTTGTATGTGCCACATTGTAAGAAAGTTTAGGCATCTTTCATCAAACCAGTTGTGTTGAAACTTCACAGCAAAATTCTATTGTTGAGAGGAAGCATGAACATATTTTGAATGTTACGCGTAGTCTTTTATTTCAGTTCAATTTGTCTATTGTTTTTTTGGTCCTATGCTGTGACTTATGCCACACATCAAATAACCAGAATACCTACTACAGTTCTAGAAAATCATACTCCTTATGATCAGTTATATAAAGAACAACCTAATCTTCAAAATTTAAAGGTCTTTGGTTTGCTTCAAGTTTGCAAAGAAATAGATCTAAGTTAGATCCGAGAGCAAGGAAGTGTATTTTTCTTGGATATAAAACTGGTATGAAAGATTATGTTGTGTTTGATATTCATAATAAAGAAATTTTTGTTTCAAGAAATGTAAATTTCTATGAGTATGTTTTTCCCTATTATGAAAATAATGATTGTAACAAAGAAAAAGGTAATCAACAAATAGATGTCTTTGATTTCAATTTTGAACCAGTTGATACAAATGAAAGTGATCATATTGATCAACCCAAAAGGAATATTATTGAAGAGTCACATGAAGGGAACGACTTGCGAAGGTCTGATAGACACAGGAAGTCACCCAGCTATCTAAAAGATTATCACTGTCAACTTTCTAGTCACACTGACAGTGAACATCTAAATCATTCTGGTAATGTCATTCATTCTCTATCTACATATCTTGACTATGACAATCTCACTACTAAGCATTTTAACTATGTTTTTAGCTATATCATCTAATGAAGAACCACATAATTACAATGAAGCCATAAGAAAACCTAAATGGTGTGAAGCCATGAAAAAGGAAATTCAAGCCTTGAAAGAAAATGAGACATGGATTTTGACCGATCTTCCCCACGGTAAACAACCATTGGGTGTAAATGAGTGTACAAAATTAAATACAATGCCAAAGGTGACATAGAAAGGCACAAGGTTAGGCTTGTTGCGAAAGGATATACTGAAATGGAAGGAATAGATTATCTTGACACTTTTTCACCTGTGGTCAAACTCACAACGGTAAGAATGCTCATTGCCATTGCTGCCAAACAAAACTAGCACCTGAAACAGGTAGATGTAAAAAATGTGTTTCTACATAGGGAACTAAATAAGGAAGTTTACATGGTTTGCTAAACTTACTTCTTCTCTTAACAAAATTGGTTTCACTCAATCTGTATATGATCATTCTTTATTCATAAAAAATTCTGAAAACAGTTTTACTATATTGCTAGTATATCTAGATGACATTATTCTTGCAGGAAAATCTATAGCTGACATTGAACAAGTGACAACACCTAGACAAAGTTTTTAAAGTAAAAGACTTGGGCGATTTGAAGTTCTTCCTAGGTCTCGAGATAGCTAGATCTAATAAGGGCATTCATGTTTCGCAAAGAAAATATGCTCTAGACATCACCAATGATGTTGGTGTCCTTGCTGATAAGCCTTGTGCCACGCCTACGATGAAGGATACAAAAAACATGTTTCAAGAAGGAATTCCTGTAAAGGATGTTACTGCTTATCAAAGACTCATTGGGAGGCTAATATATCTTACAAACACCAGACCCGACATAAGCTATTGCGTTCAGTTTTTAAGTCAATTCTTGCGGGCACCTACTTCAAAACATCACAATGTTGCACACTGACTTCTACGTTACATTAAGGGAACTCCTGGACAAGGGCTTTTCTTCCCTGCAGATTCTGATCTCCAGCTCAAAGGTTTTTGCGATTTAGATTGGGCAAGCTTTCCACAAACTAGGCGATCATTTTTTTTTGTTTTCCTGGGCTCCTCCTTGATTAGTTGGAAATCCAAGAAGCAATCTACTATGTCACAATCATCATCCGAAGCTGAATACCGTGCACTCGCTACTCTAACTTGTGAGATTCAATGGTTGAAATATCTCATCAATGAATTCAAAATAAAAATTCAGACCCCAACTATTGTCTACTGTGATAATCAATCAGCAATGTATAGCTCACAATCCAAGCTTCCATGAAAGAACAAAGCATATAGAAATAGATTGCCATGTTGTACGTGAAAAACTACAATCCAAATTCTTTCAGCTGTTGCCAATCTCCTCCAATCATCAAACAACTGATGTTCTCACAAAACCACTTGAACGTGGTGATTTTATTTATGCAATTTCCAAGCTTGGGTTGATAAACATCTACTGCTAAGCTTGGGGGGATATTAAGTTGTTATTTTCTTATTATTTTTGTTACTTTGTTTCTGTTTAACATAGTCTTATATATATTGTATTCTTATTTCAGATATAATATAATAATACATTTTTCTCTTTTTTCTTCATTCTCTTCTCTTACTTTTCCATCGTTTTCTTCACCACACCATGTGTGTCATGGCATAACACTGTCCTCTGTCACAGAAGGCTAAGCACACCCAAGAAGGTTGCAACACTCTGGTGTGAGTTATAAGAAAAACCAGAATCCAATACATGAAGACCAGAATCCAATAAACGAAACAGGCCAATAAAACTAACTTTTACAAGGAACATGCTAACTAAGACCTAATACGAACCGAACTGACTCACATTGTCATCCCTAATTTTCAATTATTTTTTATTGATTTAATTATGAATATCTTTAACTATATTGAAAAATAATTAAATATAGTAATTTAAACGTGTGTTTGAATAGAAATGGAGGTATTATTGACTTTTTTTAATTTACAAAAGATTTAATTTTGAGAAATAAAAAAGAAATATTTTGTTTTAAAAACGAAAATAGAACATTAAGTATTGTATATTGAGAAACAAAGACATATTTGCGAATACCGGGAAAGGCACTGGGTGGCAAGGGAAGCGGAAGCCGCAGAAGCAGAAAAGATAGAGTGAGACTAAGGCGAAGGAAGATGTTGAACTTGCAGTTTCAACTACACTCTCAACCATCAATGTTATCGTCTTTATCTTCCTTATCCTCGTCTTCTCCTAAGCTATTCGCAAACCACTCTTTCTCTCCAAAGTCTCTTCCTTTCAACCCTCCTAAACCCTTCTCCCTAAGATGTCGCCACTCTGACCTCTTCGACCAGAACACCTTAGCCTCATCACAACGACCCACAAGACCCACTGCTTCAGGTACAACCTCTTTTTCCACAACCCCATTTGTTTTTTTTTTTTTTGGTTTCTTAATTGCTCCTTCAAAACTAAAATAATAACTAAGAGAAACATTTGGGTTTCTCAGAAACCTAGTGGAGGCTTGGTTTTCCTATTTAAAAATCTATTTTTAGTACTTGGAAGATGAATAGGACTTATTCTTGTGCTATGTCTTTTGTGAACAGCCACAATAGAATTGTGGGGTAGTTAGGAAATATGCAAAGGGTTTGTGTTGGGTTTTGTTTTGTTCTTGTGTAATACACTTATTTTGTTGTCTGGTTTAATGTATGCTCAGTTGCAGCTTTGCCGCCTAGGGTTTATGTTGGTTACTCCATTTACAAAGGGAAGGCTGCGCTTACTTTGACTCCTAGGCCACCGGAATTCGTGCCGCTCGATGTATGTTTATTTTCGTTTTGTTGGATGTGCTATTATGGACTTGTGAATTCAGCATTTAACTGACTGGGCTTTTTGGTGTTTTTTTAGTCAGGGGCATATAAAATATCTAAGGAAGGTTATGTGCTGCTTCAGTTTGCACCTGCCGTTGGTACACGCCAATATGATTGGAATAGGAAGCAGGTGAGTTGTTATGATTTTCTTGTGATTTGAGGGTTATAACTTATATCTATGCTGATATTATATTTTAAAATCGAGTAGGCTTTGTTTGGTTTTCAGTTGGGAGGTCTCAATTTTGTATTGAAACTTAGTTTGAAATGGAAGAAAAAAGAGGCCTACTTTTGCAAAATGGATTTCATTCACACTTAAGTTTGTAAAATGAAGTTCATTTAAACTTAAGTTTGCAAAATAAAAGTTCATTCAAAGTTAGGTTTGCAAACTTTAATCAAAAGATGCACAAAGTTGTTATCTTCTCTGAGAGTATTTTATCAGTCTGTACATAATATTTGCACAATTAAGACATTGCCCAACATAATCATACAGGCCATTTGATTAGAATTAAAGTATTATATGTTGAAGTTCAGATATAATATGAACGGCTGAGATCAATGCACTTGAGTTCACAGTATTTTTAGACAAAACCTGACTTTGTTATTTTGATAAGTTTTGGTATGATTCTGTTGGATTCAGTCTGTTGATATTCTCTTGTGGTTTAGAAGTGTGAATATCTGTAGCATTGTTTACTTGATTGCAGGTGTTTTCCTTATCAGTGGGGGAAATGGGAAGTGTAATAAGCCTTGGTACAAGGGAGTCCTTTGAATTTTTTCATGACCCTTTTAAGGGAAAAAGGTAGTTTTTTACCCCGTACCTTTTCAATTATTGTAAAATGTAATTTAGTAATGGGATTATCCTTGATCACTGATAGTTTCTTGATGCCTTCATTATCTTAGAATAAGAATCACATTTTCTTTATTGGATCCTAGTCTCTTTGAATAAAATTAATTGATCTATATGACCGTGTAGACTGGTTCATACTTACTGTTTATGTTATTGCATGTTGTTGAATATGCATTTGCATTTTTCTTTTTGCTATGTGGGTGGATTATGGGGAGGGGCTCATATTTTGATGTCATAAGTTTTGGCTGCTATGCTTATACACATTTAAAATTATCTTACTATGCAGCGATGAAGGCAAAGTCAGGAAAATTTTGAAGCTGGAACCTCTTCCAGATGGTTCTGGGCACTTATTTAACCTAAGTATACACTTTCTTAATGAAGCTTTTGTTACTGTTATTATATTTTTTCTTATTGTATTTCCTTTCCATATTTATGTTTCTGGGACACTGTGAAATGTTGTGGGTTCATTGAGTCCATTGCATATTGCGGGAACTGCATCAAGCTCCCACAGTGATGCATTATTCCAAAATTTTATCAATCTTTGTGTAATCATTTTAAAGCATAACTTACCTGACCCTCTTTTTTATCAATGCCTGCAATATAAATGAAGAAAGTTAAATGCCTGTATTTGCTTCGGTTCTGACTTTGTTGTGGCATTTCTGAAGGTGTTCAAAACAAGCTTGTAAACGTGGATGAAAACATCTACATTCCTATTACAAAAGCAGAGTTAGCAGTTTTGACCTCAACTTTCAATGTACAACTCTCTCTCTCATTTCCTTCTAATGTCAATTGCCAAAATCTGCATTGCCATGATTCTCTTGTAGTTCTCTGAAAAGATTTTGTAGCAGAAATGATTGATCATCAATAGAGTACTCAGAATGAAAATCTGACTATTGTAAAGTTTGCCTTAGTAGTTGGCTAACACTAGTCATGTAAATTCACTGTTGGATATCATGAAGTGCATATCTTTCTCTTTTTTCTTCTAATTCTGCATGGAGTACATTTCCTGCTTTTGTGAATGTAATATTTCCTTTATTCAAACGACCTGATTACTGTTTTGTTTATATTAACTGTACTTTTGATACTTCGTTTTTTTTTTCTTTTCTTTGTAGTTTATCATGCCATACCTTCTTGGTTGGCATACCTTTGCAAACTCTATAAAGCCAGAAGATACTAGCGGAGGGAATAATGCCAACCCAAGATATGGAGGTGACTATGAATGGAACAGATAGGGCTGTATTTCACCGCCTTCATCCTGTGAACTTGGAAATATGTTAAACCATTCCATTTTGTTAGCTGAGAATTGTTTTAGTGATGTCCAATTTTGAATTGTTTCTTCTATTTTTCTTCTTGTTACTGGAATTTAGCTCAAGCATGATATTACGGTTGAAAAAGTTGAAATGATTAGAGAATTTAAAGTGTAAAATGATATTTATGGTAAGTATAAACTCATACTAATTTGATTAACCTATTATCATTTGGCTGGTAAGAGCTACAATGCAAGATCCAATTTTTTGGTATTAATTGATTGGAGGGCAGGGTCCTAGTTTATTTTTGGTTTTTAGGGTTTCAATCACCATGTGCTGAAAAGAATGAATCTTCGTGAGAATTGAGGTAGTTTTTATTATGAGAGTATAAAGTAAAAAAAATGGAAAAGAAGTTTGAAAGAGTTTGTTACTAATTTTACTTTAATTGATATAATTACCAAATTCCCTTATGATTATTAATTAGTTTTAATGAAATATTAAAATTATAATTTTTTTATTTTGTTATTTTCATTATTATAATAATCGTAATATTATTTCATGATTTGATCATTATTAATTTTTATTATTTTATGGTTTTATTGTTATTAATATTAATATTATTATTATTATTATATGATTATTTTTATTATTATAAATTTATTATTATTAATATTATACTTATATTATCATAATTATTATTTATAAATTTATTATTATTATTTTCATTATATATTATTTTAATTTTTTTGTATTATTATTATCTTTAATTACTTTTTAGTTTATTATTATGATTATGCTATAATTGATTATGATTATTTTATCTAACATAATAATTCATATTTCTTCGACACACAACCATCACATAACCTATTGAATAATCGATTATGTAGGTAAATGATTATGGTTTCCAAAAATGTAATCTCTCCTACAGGGTCTCTTCTTCCTGCATCCCCACGTTTTTCTTCCTGCACCTTCATAATTTTAAATATTCCAACATTAACCTTGAGCAAAAATTTGAAAAGGACAACCTTCAGCACTTCCACAGTCACCGCTCATCCTCATCCTTGGGTTTCAACTGTTGTGGAGGTTCTTCATAATTGTTGGAAGCAAGGCGGAGAGTACACAACGTTGCCGAAGTGTTATCTGGGTTATAGAGGTAAGAGTTAAGGTTTTTTTTAAGAAACACGGTGGTTATGGAAATTTCGGGATTACCGGATATCGGGATCCGATAATACATTCTGGATTCACGAATCTAGAATAAATTAAATTATGTGTTCCGGATGAGGGGGTGTTCCGGAAGGTAAAATGCCATAATATGTTGTTCTCTGGATTTCTGAATCTGGAAGCTTAAATTTCATTACGGATGGGTTGATCCGGTACTGTATTTTGTGTTATGGATGCATGAATCCGGAATTGTATTTTGTGTTATGGTGCATTCCGGATTCATGAATTCGGAATTGTTTTTTTGTGTTATGGATTCCTGAATCTGGAATAGTCTTTTTGAATTATGGATTGTTGGATCCGAAATGATTTTTTTAACTTATGAATTCATGGATCCGGAATGCAATAATTTTGTTTCATTTTTTTTATTTGTAGAAGCATGGACAGTAGTGAAGAATTTGAACAACAATTATATGATGGTGTGAATGTGTGGGATGATGATGATATTAAGAAGTCATTATCTAAATCGAAGGGATATGAATGTACATATGCGTTTACTACAAATGAGATAAAGTTAAGTTTGTAAAGTATGTTTAAGTTGTTTGTTAATTAGTAAATAATTTGTTATTATAACTTTTATAGGTATTTCGTACTCGGGATGAGCTCCTAAATTGGGTTAGAAAAGTTGCGTTTCACATTGGTTTTTGTATTGTGATTTTGAGATCGTATACTTCAACTGGCCAACGAGGAAGGGAAACATTTGTGTTATTAGGTTGTGAGAGAGGAGGTCAATACAGACGATATAAGAAGGATTTACAGGTTACTGAGAGTGGAACTAGGAAATGTGGTTGTCCTTTCAGATTACGAGGGTATCCAG
>Ga0123342_1003059_pt1 | contig 27249 bp, 13 predicted proteins | sample Turbeawhitnodule_FD_89960 | JGI IMG/M metagenome (GOLD analysis project Ga0123342, IMG submission 89960) | Root nodule microbial communities of legume samples collected from Mexico - Turtle bean Mexico white nodule | ecosystem: Host-associated > Plants > Roots > Nodule | place: Mexico: Nepantla...
CCAAATACCTTCAAGTGCTGCACATTGGGTTTGAATCCGCTCCATGCCTCAATCGGAGTTGTGTTAGGAACACTCCGAGTGGGTGATCTGTTTATCAAATATACCGCACATGTTACGGCCTCACCCCAAAAATAATTTGGCATACCTTTCGCTTTAAGCATGCTCCTCAACATGTCCATGATTGTTCTATTCTTTCTCTCGGCAACTCCGTTGTGTCGAGGTGTGTAGGTTATGTTATGTTGCAACCCAAGTTCTTCACAGTGCCTCTTGAACTCGTTAGACTTGTACTCACCTCCTCCATCACTATGCACCATCTTAATTTTTCTGTCACTCTGTCTTTCAACAAATGCTTTAAATATTTTAAAGCAGTGAAATACTTCATCCTTGCTTTTCAATAGATAAATCCAGGTTTTTCTAGAAAAATCATCAATAAAGGTTAAAAAATACTTATTACCTCCAATTGATGATATGTTCATCGGGCCACAAACATCTGTATGAACAAGCTCCAAAGGAAATTTTGCACACCAAGGCTCCTTAACAAATGGTATCCTGTGATTCTTTCCAAAAATGCAAGCCTCACACAATTGATCAGGGAGATGAATATGGGGTAAACCATTCACTAAATTTCGTTTGGAGAGATTTTCCAAACTCTGAAAATTTAAGTGCCCAAAGTGTAAATGCCATAACCACGATTCATTATTCACTATTGCATTCAAGCACTTGAAATCATCCATATGAATATCTACGGGAAACATGCGGTTTTTTGATAAAAAGGTTTTAAGAATCAAATTACCTTTTTAATCAAAAAGTGAGAATTTATTTTCAACTATGTGCATCACGTAACCCTTTTCGGCCAGCTGTCCCATACTCAACAAATTACTTTTCATATCAGGTACATAGAAAATATCATAGATGTACCTGTGATCACCATTCTTCAATGTGATAAGAATTCGCCCTTTTCCAGTCACCAGAACGAACCTGCCATCACCGAATTTTACTTTTGTGCGAAATGAGTCATCCAAATCTGCAAACAGCTCCTTCTGACCACACATATGATTTGTGCAACTTGTATCCAAATACCAAGTCTGATTGTTTGGAGCTTCATTTGATGTGGCTTCCATTAGTACTGCATGATCCTCTTCATCTTGTTCGTGAATACTATCTTCTGGAGCACAAATGACAGCATGATTATCACCTTTGGATCTGCACTCATTTGCATAATGGCTGCGTTTATGGCAGTTATAACACTCCACATTTGATTTATTATAAATGCCTCATCGTTCTCCACAACCACGTTCTTCGCGCCAAGAGTTATTTGAACTTGGAATGTGATTCGAACCAGTGTTGTTTTGCTCAGCGCCTCCATGATTCTGGCCACCACGACCTTTACTACAATAAACCATGTTTATAATAGGAGCTACCAATTGAGGCTTGTGCTTGTAAAACCTGTTCAATTGGTTTTTGAATCTTATTGTCATTCATCCGCTACTCATGCGCTCGCAGGGAACCAGACAATAACCTTACTGTCATTTTTGAAATGTCATTGGCCTCTTCAATTGCGGCAACAACATGTTCAAATCTGGGAGTTAAAGATCTCAAAATCTTCTCCACCTTTTCCTGCTCTGAATGTGTTTCGCCATTGGTCTTCATTTGATTTGTCAAGGCAAGAACTTTATTTATATAGACATCAACAGTCTTTGTGGTTTCCATCTGCAACAGTTCATATTGGCGTCTTAGGGTTTGAAGACGCACCCTCTTTATCTTTTCATCATTTTTATAATTGGTTGACAAAATTGTCCAAGCCTCACTGGCAGTTGTTGCTCCTTCTATCTACTCAAACGTCTCGTCATTCATCCCTTGATGGACGAGATACAAAGCCTTATTGTCCTTTTTCTTCTGATCACGATGCGCTACTCGTTGCACCTCAATTGCATTATCACCTAATGCAAACACTCCACTCTCAACGACATCCCAAAACTCATGATAATCAAACAAAACTCTCATTTGCACACACCACCGATTGTAATTTTTTCCATCAAGGATAGGGACTAATAATTGGGTAGAGTTCATGATAACAGACTGGCTATTGATACCTGTTGTAGGAACTAATTGAAAGAAATAACAGGAGGCAAAAGGTTGTAGCAACTGATTGAACGTAATTGCACAAAATTGCAAAACTGTTGAACTGATCTTATTCATTTGATTTACTTCAATAATATATATATATATAATAAAATTACAATTACTGGAAGCTATAAAATAAGAATACTAACCGTCCTATAAACTGACCATTAATGCAATAATAACGGTATAATAGTTTAAGGGTAATAAAATCAGAAATAAAATCAGAATTAATAACCTACAGAAATACGTGCATAATAAAACTTGTATATTTTCACATTATTTTATTTTAATGTATTATAAATACAATTATATTAATTATGATTTAATTTATTTTTTAAAATAAAATTATTTATCTTTTAAAATTTGTAATTAAAAAGAATACATCATTTACAAACATAATAATGGATATCACCTACTACAACCTCATTTTTCTTTGTCATATCTATTTTTTTTTCTTCCATATCACACTATATATATTATAAATAGGAGTAAATGAGAAAATTAATTTGTTTACATTGTACCTGTATGGACAAAGAGGGACCTAGATAGTACTTGGAACTAGTTATACAATTGTTGACGTGTTAGTAATCATTTGGTTTCTTCCTTCAAGTCTCCTTCTCCAAATGTTGATGCTCGACTAGAGGGTGACCTGAAAAAAGTACTTCGACGCTAAAGTAATTACTATGTATATAGAGTGTATTTTGTAAAGCTGATTAAAGCGTACCTTACACCTCCGCAGAGAGTTTTATTTATAGTGTTGGTTATGGGCCCTTGCCATGATGGGTCGAATATCAGTTATTGACGGATATGCATAATAGGGAGATATATTGGTATATTGGAATGTCTGGAGATTTGTAACATCTTTCAGTTAATCAATATTTAGTTGATTTGTCGGAGATATTTCCCGCATATTTCAGGATATGAATGTAACTCATTAAGTGTTATTGTAACTGTCGTTATTGTTATTTAATGCATGACTTGATGTGTTTTTTGACTTAGTCGGTCGGTCACCAAACTCGACCGACCGACTAAAATAGATAAAACTGTGCCTATTTATATTTTCAGAACCAAAATAATCATTTATCCATTACTGATGTATTACCTTTTGCACTATGAACACGTCGCGTCATTGATGCAAATAAGATTAGGAAAATAGAAAATGTACATAAGAAAAAATCATTTTGAAGTGAATTGAGGGATGACGGAGAAATAGAGCTAATAAGAAGATAAAAGAAAGTTGATAAATATAATCAACGAGAAAATAAAAATCAACTAGTGCTTACTTGATGGCAGAGTTCAAAGCAGAGGAACTACCACTGATGAAATGGCTAGGAGGATGCAGGCAGGGACTAGAGACTATCTTTTACATACTTTTAAAGTCTTCACCTAGTTGTAGAAATTAGAATAGAAATTTCAATTCTTATAAGTAAAATGGGTCTCAAGTATGACCTGACGTGATTCTGCCTTAGTTTGTGTTGTGTTTATTGCTAGGACTAATATTCTGTGGATGTTTCGTAATTGATGAAATACTTGTCTTAATTACGGTGAGAAAATCAGGTTTAGGGTTACTCATATTTTTCGTGAAGGCAATAGGTGTGTTGATAAGTTGGCAGATTTATGATTTCCTCATAGAGAATCATTTCATTATTTCATTGGTATAATAGGCTTCCATCTAGTCTATTATTAGAATTCTTTATGAATAGGTATAGTCTACCTATGTATTGTTTTTGTTAACATATGGGTTTTGGTCTAGTCCCCCCATATTTTTTTTTCTTATTTTTTAATCCTACTTTTTCATGTAATGGCAGATGAGTTTTGTTACTTGAGGTATCAGTCTAGTTGAGATGTCAAGTTGCATAGTCATGCCTAACATGAAATTTTATATAAAGAAAATAAATTGGGTCCCAAACATTGGACCAAGTAGCATAGGATTTGGCCTTGTATTTGAACCTTTCATAGTCTAGGGTTTGATTAGGATTTCTAGAAACCTACCTAAGGTTTAAATTCGGCTCACTTGGTCCAATATAAACCCTAGGTCGGTCATGGCATGAGAGTGGGCACTTAATGGTTGTGTTACACATTAAACACATGTTTAATGTGTTTACTAACCGACATATGGGAGAGAAATTCAAATTTGAATTTCCCTTTTCCCTTTTGGCTTCATTTTATCCCGAACTTATGCTTATAAATTGAAGGCTTGTGTACTTTAATTTTTGATCAAATTGAATAGAGTTTATGTGGTAGAAATTGATAGTCAAACTCTACTTCTTCTTCCTTCTTTTTAGGGTAGACGTCTAGTTTGATCTCCTCCACCATTTCTACGTGATCAGGTCTCACCTATCACTCTCCACACACCTCACAACCACTCCAAACTCCATAGAACTCCTAGAGTTCTTCATTAGCTCCAATTTCTTCATTGCTTCTACCAAAGTCTTTAACTCATCTACCAAACTTTGAAGAAGAGGCTCCATCATGTGGTATCTAGAGCCATGGTTCAAAATAATGCAATTTGACTACAACAAATTCTTAATGTATACACTTGTTTTAAGAGAGAGAAAACATGACACTAAATGGAGAAACTCAAAAATGAAAATATGAAAGTATTGGTGTTGTCATAACTATTTCCTACAATTTTCAAGTCCTTCACATGGTTGACAGGAAAAGAAGCATACCTTTGTTGGTTCACTTTGTAATTGATCTTGGGAGGAGGTGCTACTATCAATATATTTTTCTAGTAAACAAAAGAGATGAAAAAAATCATATTGAATTAAAAGATCATTAAAGTAAGTAAAACTGATTTCAGTTTAAACATAAATGTTTAATCACTATATAGTACGAATAGAAGTTAATTCATGATGAAAAAATTAAATTAAATTAATTCATACATTTAAAATAATAGTTTCCGATGTTAAAGCATGTGATATTCATGTTAAGTAAATGTAACTGAGAAAGAAACGGTAAAGAAAAGTTGACACAAATTATTAGGAGCAACAACATGGAGTAGAGTAGTGACTATTTCTAAATATAGTGCTAATAGCCAACATTTTCCTTTTTATAATTAACAACTCTTTATATTTATGAATTGCAAAGAAGTAAATATGTTGCTTTTAAGAGTGTGGTGGACCAACCTAACTGTGAATTTTATATATAAAAAACAATTTATTTCACAGTATACAAATAATAACTTTTAATTAATTAATTGGAAGAGTTTTCTTAACAACTGAAACAAAGTTTACTTATGTAATCTCTTCTTTGAATTAGAACTTATAACAAAATTTTAAATTTAAGTGTTTCACTGACTCCTTCATTCTATAAGTTTCACAAAGTTATTTTATTTTAAAAAATTATTTTAAGATAATAATTTTTTTATCAATTAAATAAAAATAATGTTGTTGAAATATTTAATTATTTTATTATATCATATTTTTTCATTATTATTATTACTTATTTAGTAATTTTGTGCTTTATTTTATTAGAAAAATATAATCTTTCTTTCATGTTAATTGATAATATTTTGAGTTAACAAGACGTCAAGTTTGTTTACTATTTTCAATTGTTGAGAGATGTTTCAATATTGGATTTTAAAAAATAATAATTTTGTTTTTAAATATTTTTGTATCAAAATTGATTTTTTTTTAAAACTTTGGAATCATATAAAATATTTAAAAAAAGTGAGGACAAAATTGCATTTTTTCAAAAAATATTGGGACAAAAATGGTGATTAAGTCTAAAATATTTTTGCATTCCTTTTACAATATTTAATTATTTATTGTGTCATGTTTTTTTTAATTATTATTATTATTATTACTAATTTATGATTTGTGTGCTTGATTTTATTGAAAATTGAAAAGTTTCATTGTTAAATGATAATTTACTTAAGTTATCAAAATTGTGTTCACTCTCTTTCCATAATGATATTTGTTCTTATATTCGAATCTAAAAAATAATAAATTTGCTTTTAAATATTTGTCATCAATTACCCTTTTACTATATTTAATTGTTTTATTATATTTTGTTTTTTAATTATTATTATTATTACCCATTTAGAATTTGTGTGTATGGTTTTCTTAGAAATTGAAAAGTTTCGTACGGTGTTAAATGATAATTTGTCGAGTTACCAAAATGTCAAGTTTGTTCACTCTCTTTCAATCGTTGATATTTGTTCCAATATTTGAATATAAAAGTAGAAATAAATTTTTAATTATTTTTGCATAAATTATCCTTTTACAATATTTAATTATTTTATTGTATTGTGTTTTTTAATTATTATTATTACTATTATTATTATTACTATTATTATTACTATTACTATTATTATTATTATTATTATTACCACTCATTTATGGATTTATGCTTGATTTTATGCGAAACTGAAAAGTTTTGTGTAGTGTTAAATAATAATTTGTTGATGTATCAAAAGGTTAAATCTTTTCACTCTCTTTTGATAGTTGAGATCCATTCCAGTAATGTTAAAATATATTTTAGATTTATGATAGTATTTATCTTTTTTAAAGATAAATGTTTTGTTCTATTTGTTTCACACACAAGTCAATAGTAGTCTTCATGTTAAGGTTCAAAAATTGTAAACTCATATGTTATGTCGTTCCTAATGATATTAGTCCTAAAAATTAAATTAAATATGATGATCTCAAAAACAAATATATTGATTAATGAACAAACATTTTCTAAACAACAAAATTATGATAATACATGTTATTTTGTTTGAAAATTTTATTATAATAATTATTATTACTTATATTATTTATTATTATTCTAAAATTATATAATAGTAAATTCTCAAATATATTGAAGATGGATGTAAAACTTCTATAGGTTAAACTACTTCGAAACTACTGGAACATAATTAAATAGAAACTAATTTTAAAAACAAAAAAATATTAGTTTTTATAGTGACTAAATTAGATACTATTTAGAGACTAAACAAATTATTGATATCTAAATTAATTTATATTATTGATAAATAGTTTATAAAAGGGTATCTAATTAGCTATCTAAGTTTTATCAACCAATTATTTATATTCTAAAGTTGGTATCTAAAACCTTGGTATTAAATTCCAATTTAGAAATTATTTATGAATAATAGAAATCAATTTAGATACCAATAATTTTTTTTAGTATCTAAAATAATATATAATTTTGTCAAATATAACAACTAATTATTTTTTGTCTCTAAAATTAGTTTCTATTGAATAATTTTAGTAAAAGGTGACAAAATTGTCTTTGAAACATAAGTCAATGAATCAAATAACAAAATTCGAGTGATTCTCTTTTATGAAGAATAATTATTTTAGATTATTGTTTCTTACTTTGTCGAGATTTAAAGAAGACTTAAACTTGAACAATTTATATTTATGTTCAATATTTATGATTTGTTTGGCTGATATATATTATCATGTGATTTTTATTATGTTTAGTTTTTTTTATGCAAATATAATTAATGTTTTTTTTTAAATTCATACTACTTTATATTTTTAACTATTGTTATTCCATATAATTAATATTTCATATAATTTTGTCTTTTTTTAAATGTTTTAAATTATTAACTATTGTAAAACTTATATTATATTTTATAATATCAAATTCAAATTATAATTTTCTTATATTTTTTTAATATTATAATTTATAATTGAAATTTTGTGAAAACCACATGGCATTGCACGGGTCAGGGTCAGGTACACTTTATATATGAAAGATTAACATTAAAAACAATACCTTTTTTTATAAATAGTTATTATAAAAGTTCCTATTAAAACGGCTCTAGATAGTAATCTCTTTCCAAAAACAGACAACAAAAAAAGAAAAAAAGTTGCAATTTGAATCTGCTACGGAAGAAAGACAAGAAGTACCATGTCATCACCCAGCACGTTGAACTCACCTCTATCCCTTTCTTTAATTTCGTAGAAGCTCAACTCTTCACTCCACCTTCACTTCTCCACTCTATCTTTCTCTCTGTTACTTCCGTCAATCATGGACAACCCAATCGCTGCCCAAGATTTCACCTACCTTTCCGGCTTCGGAAACCACCTCTCCTCCGAGGCTCTCCCCGGAGCTTTGCCGGAGGGGCAGAACAGCCCTCTCATCTGCCCCTTCGGTCTCTACGCCGAGCAAATCTCCGGCACCTCCTTCACCTCCCCTCGCAACCGCAACCGCTGCAGGTCAATCACAGCTTCTTTTACGCCTCCTTCTTTTAACTACCGTATATATTGATTTTTGGTTTGGTTTTGTTTTGTCCTTCAAAATATGTGTATGGAAATTTGTCACCACCATCAGAAATACCATTTTAGTACAAGTAATATCTTTTTGATAAATCGTAAACTAGAGCACACAATTAAAGTTGATGTACAAATTTTTATGCTCTAAATCAATAAAAAAGCCAATACATCAATTTCTAAAGTATGTATTAACGAAAGAAATTGGAATACATATACACCAACACTTTGTAGTTGTTTTTACTTTTTTCTATCGCATTATTTGTTATATCAAATAATTTTGTTTTACAATCAGTATTTTTCATTTAGAGATCCGATAAAATGAAACAATGTGTACAATACCATTTTTTGTGTTCGATCTTTTCCTTACATCATTCATTACATTATCAAATTCTCTGTCTTTTCTCTGCTTCCTCTCTTTCTCTGTCTTGATTGTACAAAAGTGTTGCATATGTATTATTTTAAATGGTTATTAACTCTTGTGTGTTCTTCTGCCTTTGCTGGCTTTATAATTTGTTGTAGTTGGTTTTACCGGATCAAACCATCAGTGACCCACGAACCGTTTAAACCTAGAGTACCTAGTAACAGGAAAATTTTCAGTGAGTTCAACAGCTCCAACAGTTCTGCTAACCCAACTCAGCTTAGATGGAAGCCCATGGATGCACCTGATTCACCAACGGATTTCATTGATGGGTTGTCCACCATTTGTGGTTCTGGAAGCTCTTTCATGCGCCACGGATATGCTATTCACATGTAAATAATTGGTATCCTTTGGTTAATACTTTTTTTCTTTATCTAATGGGTTTTGTGCTAGTCAATCCTTTTTCTTTTTCCGTTGACTTTTTTGGTGGGTTAGGTTTCCTAATTAGTATAACATTTTTGTGAGCTTAAGTGTCTTAAATCACAAGCACTAAAACAATATGTATTGATGTCAGTGTTTAATAGCTAAGAATTGAATAATATATGCTGTGATAAAAGTAGGGTATGATAAATTAAATTTTGAAGGTAACATCATCACTTTAATAAATGGGAAAGTGGAATATGATTTATAGGTACGCTGCAAACAAATCAATGGACAATTGTGCCTTTTGCAATGCTGATGGTGACTTCTTGATAGTTCCCCAACAAGGAAGTAAGTCACAATAACAATTTCCTTGATTGTTCAATATTCACTTAGAAACTGGTCTTTGGGGTTGCTTGCTTTGTACTTGCGGGCATATAATTCTATCTGGACCCATATAATTTCTTTTTTGATCTATGCTTTATGAACTCAGGGTGCTTCCTTTTTCCTTTCGAATATAGAAAGTATGTTTGTTCTCTCTCTAGACCTGAATATAAAAGAAATTACCTAATTGAAGGATGTATTTGGACAAAAGCACTGGTACACTGGTACAATAATCTTGTGAGTGGGTATTTACGGTTTATATTTTCTGTGATTTCTTTCATTATAGTTGTTTTTTATTCTTGTGTATCTTATTATTATTATAAGGACAAACTGTTGTCTGCCTTTTTTTTTTTAATTCTTCCATGCATTAATTTCTGCTTTGGCTTTGTGGTTAAATAAAGTTTTATTATGCTTATTCTCTGCTTCCTGTGTATCATGGCTTTTCAGAAGTATACCTTTCGCTATATTTTATTTTTTTCATATTGTCTGAAATTATAGGACTCTTAATCACCACTGAATGTGGAAGGTTGAAAGTTTCCCCGGGTGAAATTGCTATACTACCTCAAGGTTTTCGTTTTTCTGTGAATCTGCCTGATGGTCCTTCGCGTGGTTATGTTGCTGAAATATTTGGTACTCATTTTGAACTTCCTGATCTGGGACCAATAGGTATCTTCCGTCTTTTGCTCTTAAGAAATTTAAACTAAGATATTTTGTTTCTGAAAATTCAAGGTGTATAAAATTAAAAGAGAGTTTTGTTGAATTTTAAGGTGCTAACGGTCTTGCTGCGCCAAGGGATTTCCTTGTTCCTACTGCATGGTTTGAAGATAAATCCTATCCTGGCTACACTATAGTGCAGAAGTTTGGTGGTGAACTGTTTGCCGCAGTTCAAGATTTCTCTCCCTTTAATGTTGTTGCTTGGCATGGTAATTATTTTCCATATAAGGTAGGTGATTTTCTCTTCCAACATTGTTTTCAGAGAATGACTTGTGATTAAAATTCTGCTTGTTACGGGTATAATTCCTGTGAAAGAATTTATGCATCTTAATTTGGCAACTATTGTTTTTGCTTGCAGTATGATTTAAGCAAATTCTGCCCTTATAATACGGTTCTGTTTGATCATAGTGATCCATCAATCAATACTGGTATGCATCTTTAAAAATAAAAATTTCATGGCCCATTCTCTCTTTTTGTTCGTGTAAAATTGTTTGTTTTTTTTAACTTTTTGACCACTTTTGTTCTCATGTGCAGTGTTGACAGCACCAACTGACAAACCTGGAGTGGCATTACTTGATTTTGTCATTTTCCCACCCAGATGGCTGGTTGCTGAGCACACTTTCCGGCCTCCATATTATCATCGCAACTGCATGAGTGAATTTATGGGCCTCATTCATGGTGGCTATGAGGTAATATCATATCAAAATTTGACTTTTAATCACTGTTTGTTGGAAGCACTATGGTAGTATGTAGCTTTATATGGGAAAATATCAAGACTAGTTCTGTGGTTAGTTGAGTCAGAATTTAGTCTTCTCTAGTCTATGCCTAACACATTTGTTTCTTCAGGCCAAGGCTGATGGATTTCTTCCTGGTGGTGCTAGTCTCCATAACTGTATGACTCCCCATGGTCCCGATACCAAGTCATATGAGGTATGGTTTTCCCAAACAATCGTGCACAATAAGATTACAAGTACAAAAAGTAAACCTCTATTCTAATGGGTGACTTGGGTCCTTTAACCCGTGATTCCGAACTAAACTGACCAACCACACATTGTCTTAGATTTGGGAGTTGTTCAGGTTGAACCTATTGGGTAAGTTCACAAACAAAAACATATTAAGGGAACGCATAATTAACACGTAAGAAAAGATAAAAGATTAAAAGAAATGAAGATTACTTTTTAGAAATGTTTTTGATGAGCATGTACAGGAACAAATACATTGATTATAAATAAAATAAAATGAATTACAGAGATGATTAACAATGAATTACAGACACATGTTAATCCATGCCACTCTAAGTTAGTTAGGCTTGTTTATATACAATGTTGCCACAATTGTAACTAACTATATATAAGAAAAATAGAAAACCTAAGGAACTAAAAGAACAATCATCTAATAACAACCATGAACTAATGCTGACACTTCAGAAGATAGATGACATCTAATCATCTATCAAATACACCAACTATATGCCACTATTAGACGATTTACCAGATAAAGAATGGATAAGGCAAAACTCAACAATTCTTCACCTTCACTTGTGTCTTCCAGTTCAGTGTTGCAGACGATTGCTGGTAGCAATCGACATTGAACAATTCCAAACACTACATTAATTTGCTCCTAGGAACTTGGTGAAGATATAAGGTACATTATCTTTTGTACTAATTTTCTCACTTCGACTAGCTCTTCAGTGCGAAGAAAAGGATACTTGACGTCAATATGTTTGATTAGTTCATGATGCACTTGATCACAACGAAGCAAATCACACTCAGACTATCACAAAAGATATTAGCCTTATGTGGAAATTCCATATCAGTAATGAAACCCTTTCAACTAGATTCTCTCCTTTATTCCTTTGCAAGAACCATATATTGTGCTTCAATAGTAGACAAGGCTACTGTATGCTGCGAAATTGCTTTCCGACTACTAACTAATGAATTCCCTATATTGAAATCATAACCACTTATAAATTGTCTTACATCCATATCACTAGCATAATACGAATATGAATATCCAACAAGAGTACACCCAGTGTTACCCTTGTAGGCGATCTTGTAGACGATCTTGTAGACGAGGCTCATATCATACTTGTCCTTAAGATACTCGAGCATACGTTTCACCACCATCCAATGCTCCTTTTTCTGAATTAACCATGTACCTACTCACTAGACTAAGTGCTTGGGTAAGGTCGACGTAGTGCACACGATTGGATACATTAAACTCCCCACTACAGTAGCATATGAAACACAAGTCATGTATTCCTTCTTGGATTTTGGAAAAGTATTACTGGTTATAGATAGATGAATAGGCGATGTCAATGGAGTAACAATTGACTTGGGACCACTTATGCCAAAACGATCTGAGACCTTATGAATGTGATATTGTTGACTCAAAAATAACTTCTTGGGACGACAAAGCTTCTGTCATACAAAGTCCAAAATGTCGTTTCTTGAAAAACAATTTACTATTTATAGACATACAAGGTCATAAAGAACTTCTTCAGCTCCAACCGCAACCCAAAAGTAGATTCTTTATTTGCAATTTCATAAAGAATTTCATTGAGAGAGACAAGAGAATTAGGAAGAGTCTTCTCTTGAATTCTCATAAAATGATTCCTCCATGTGTTGTCCTCCAACAACGATGTGTCTAGACATCATGTTCTTTCATAAAGAATTTCATTCAGACAGACAAGAGAATTAGGAAATGAGTCTTCTTTTGAATTCTCATAAATGACTCCTCCATGTGTTGTCCCCTCCAATAGATATGTGTCTAGACATCATGTTCTTTCAATAAAACACACATCTAGATGCATCAATGATTAAAGTTATTCTTTCCCATAACTTCTCGGTGTTAATTGTGTTGGTCATCTTCTTGAAGATCTTCATGACAAAATGAACAAACAAAGGTGACTAATCTTAATCACGAATCAACCACCTATGGATGCAAAAAGGATCAGAACTGAATCTCTTACCAGTTGTTGGGTATTAGAGATAAAAAAGTTTACAAACAAAAGCACATTAAAACGGATCAGAACTAAATCTCATAATTGGGTATTAGAGATAAAAAAGTTTACAAACAAAAGCACATTAAAACACTGGATAGTTTAGGGTATGCAAAATTAACATGTAAGGAAAGATAAAGAGATTACGGAAAATGATGATGATTCTCTATGAACCTTCTTGATGGACGCATACAAGAAAGAAAGAACATGATGATTCTAGAAACAGAGTATACATGCTCAAATAGAAAAGAGCAATACAAGGATGATCAACAACAAATTACAGGTACACGTTTATATATATATATATATATAAACCTACATATCAGAATAATAGAAAACCTAACAACAATCATCTAATAACAAACATGTCACGAGCTTCAAACGATAGATGATCTCTATTAGATGCACTAACCAGACAATGCTATCAGACGATCCACTAGATGAAGAAGAGACAAAACTGAACAAACTCCACAATTAGGTTAGTTGAGTTAGAATTTGGTCACGATAGATGATTTCTATTAGATGCACTAACTAACCAGACAATGCTATCAGATGATCCACTAGATGAAGAAGAGACAAAACTGAACAAACTCAACAATTAGGTTAGTTGAGTTAGAATTTTGGTCTTCTTTACTCTATGCCTATAACATTTGACATTTGTTTCTTCAAGCCAAGGGTTATGGATTTCTTCCCAGTGGTGCAAGGGTGTTATAGTCTCCATAACTATATGACTTCCCATGGTCGTGATACCAAGTTATATGATGTATACTTTTTCGGAACAATCATACACAATAAGTCACAAGTTTAAAAGCTAAACTGCCAATCTAATGAGTGTTCTTGGGTCCTAGCAACCCAGGAATCCGAACTAAATTGACCAACCCAAACACACTGGTTTGGATCTCTGAGTTGTTCAAGTTGAACCCAATTTGATTTGTTTCAAATTTGATGACCTCTGGTTTGGTAATGGGTTTTTTATTTTTATGCTTGAAAGTCCAATTTGATATTTTTAATTATTTTTATGGAATTTTTCATTTATTTATTCATTTAATATTTTAAAATTTAGAAAATTCTAAACAATTTGTAAGGTTTTGAGATTTAATGGACCAGTTCTAGTGCATGCGCTAGTCCTTCGATTTCTCTACATATTTTGAAAATTTTATTTACATCCGTGAATGGTTGGATGCACATCCCATCCTTTCCAAAATCGTTTCTTATATCCTTTTAAACACAAGCTTCTTTTATAGCATCATATTTCTACATTAGACACTGAAAGATTCTTTTACCAAAGTGACGTAGAAACCAACATGCTATTAGTCCTTTTTAGAGCAAAATGCCGTGTGAAATTAAGTGAAAAATGATCTCATTATGTGCCATTTATTAAATCTTCTAGCAACCCATGTGTTGGCATTTGATTTACAGGCTACCATTGCTCGAGGTAATGATATAGGACCTTCCAAGATCACAGACACAATGGCTTTTATGTTTGAATCATGTTTAATACCTCGGATCAGTCAATGGGCCCTAGAATCACCCTTCTTGGATCAAGATTATTACCAGTGTTGGATTGGCCTGAGATCTCATTTTACAGTTAAAACCAGAGCATGCGGAATGGACAGTAAGGAGTGAAATGGGTGCCTCACAGCTACAATTGTATCCCTAATAACTTACGATCTTGTGGTACATAAAAATAGATGTAATTATAAAATATAAGAGAAATAATACTTGTACAACAAATTGTACAAGGACTAACTAGTCTATAATCAGTTGGTTGGTTGGTTGGTTGAACACGACACCCAATTGTGAATTATAAAACATTTTGTCTACAAATTTTTTTAATAAAAGAATAGATGTTGTAGAATAAAGAGAAGAGAGAAAAGATTGTAATGTAATAAATGATGAAATGAAGAGAGAAAGATAAAATATTGTGAATTATTGTTGCATCATGTTTTAGAATATGATTCAGTCGGTTTTGTACAATAAAAGCTATTGGAGTATTCAAGCTCGGTTCGGCTAAGAGATGGAAAAATATGAAAGAGAACAACAGTGTGAGAAAGAGAGTGGATGTTTAAATCTGATTGAAGAGTTTTGAAAGATATAGAATATAACAGAAAAAAACGATATTGTTCTTACAGTGTCGTTAAGTCATCAGATGTGGTGAATTTGAGATGGTGAATCCAAGATGTTAAGGATGATAGATTTTTGTCTTCAAGGATTGTCGAGCTTTAATGATAAAGTTGAGCAAAAAGATTGTCAGTAAAAGTATAATACTATCTGAGTAGTATCGGAGTAGTAAGTATCAAAAAATGAGTAAGAAATATTCATTGTAATTGTAATTATAGGCTCAAAGAGCCTAAGGTATCGAGTTTCATGGAGACATTCTGAGTTTCTTGATCATGTTGGAGTGATTATATCTATCTAAGAGCGGTTATCTTATCAGCATTACAAAACCTTTCATACTCAGCTCTATCCTCCCTTTTTCTTCACCTCCACAACCAAAGAATTAAATTTGTGTAATTTATTTAATATTTTATATAAAGTTGAGTTTTTAACAGTTTTGAGCGAATTAAATCTGGAGCAATGGTATCTGCAAGTTTTTAAACTGTGGTCGAGTTATAATTGCCAAAATTGTGAGCAAATGTTGTTGACGTGGCTGCATTTTGTAGCATTTCTTTGTCAAACATTCATAACTATTTTACTTGGGATTTTGGGTGATGTAGGGTCTCTGCATATTTAACCATGTATTGAAGGACTTAGAATAAAATAATTTTTTTAATTTACTATTAAAAGAATTTTGAAGGCTGGTGTAAATGTTTTACTTCTATAAGCTGATGCAGCAATAGGGTCTCTGCATAATGTTTTTAAGTAACAAAGAATTTTCAAGCTAAGTTGGCTATATTAGCTGCACTAAAAGCTTCTTTTATGCTCCCTGTCCAATGACCTTTTGCCAAAGGGAGTTTTCTAAAGATCATTACAACTCCTTCCATGAACTAAAATTAAAACCATTAAATCTTGAAAAGGCAAGCCAGGATTTTTTTAAACATTTCAGACAAACACTACAAGAAAATCATCAAATTGATTTATAGAAACCAATTTTTAGAAAACAAAATAATTAATTGCAATAAGTAATTAAATTAGAGACCATTTAAAAAAAATGGTTTCTAAATTAATTTATATTATTGTTAAATAGTTTATAAATTGCTATCTAATTAGTTACTAATATATTTAACTACTAATTATTTAGATTCTAAATTTGGTAACAAAACCTTTGGTTGTTAATTAGATATCAATTTAGAAACTATTTAACAATAATAAAAACTAAAAATTTATTTAGTCTCTAAAATGATCTCTAATTTAATCACTATAGTAACTAATTATTTTTTTGTCTTTAAAATTAGTTTTTATTTCATGATTTTCTCGTAACCAAATGAATGATTTTGTTGTTGTGAAAGGAAGCACTTATAGGTTCTTTAAACTAAACTATGTTATCTCCTTATATCATGGTCCCATGAAATGATGTGGAGCATTTAACTAATGTTGTCATGTATTTGTTAGAATTTTTTATGCACGAAGTTCAAGCAAAGCATACCAGTATGAAAATAAAATTGGTGTCAACAAGTTCACTATTAACTTTTAATATAAAATTAAATATCTAAAAAATTATCTAAAGTAAAGTTAGATAATATCTCAACACAGTGGAGCAACATACATAGTAACAATCATGAAACTAAACATACATCAAAGCACTTGATCCAATACTGATGAAGCCAGGGCGAGTTTCTAATTTTCTCTGGTACACAGGATTATTAATAGGACTTCAATTTTTTTAAAACTCAATTTATTTTGTATCAAACACGTTATAAACATGAAATTGAACACTACCAAATTTAAAATCAGAAATTTTATAGATATATTTTTTTGAAACATGCTTCTAAATATATTTTCATTAACTAAAATTTGCTTAAAATTTATAATTTTCGATTAACTTTAAGTTAAAGTAAAGTGTGTTGTTAGTTTCCCCTTATAAAATATGTATCTTGTTCTTGCAAAAAAGGGTTGATGACTCTTATTCAAGCTGATAACACAATATTTACAAGTTGATCTCTCGGGCGGGGCTTTCAGCTTCTCCTATCTCGGTTGGGCTTTTCAGATTGGGCTTTCGGCTTCTCCTCTCACGATTGAGCTTCTCCAGATTGGGCTTTCAGCTTCTCCTCTCACGGTTGGGCTCTCCAGATTGGACTTTCGGCTTCTCTTATCACGGTTGGGTGTGTACCTGCAAGGTGCTCCGATGCCAAAGTTAGAAATAGTTTATATATTCATCAGATAAAATTCATTCTTACTTATCTCTTGGATTGATCCTCTATTTATAAGACTTTCTTATTGGGCTTAAAATTTATTTGGACATTTCTTTCTGCACCACTTATTATTTTAAACACACCCATTAATTTAGACTTTATTAATTTAAACATTAATATCGTGATTATATATATATATATATTATTCTATATATATAGTTTTTTCCATCATGTATTCTTTCCTTTATACCTCTTTATTACAGATACTAATAATGCTAAAGCAATAGTAGGATATTGTCTCAAAAGAGATGTTAGCAACAATATATGATTGGTTAAGAATAAGTATTGCCCTACACTTTTCAATAAAACTCGTTTGCAACCAAAGAGTGTTTCTCAAATATTTTATATTCCAGGTAGAAGAAGTTCGAGATGCAGGGGAAGTTATTCTAAGCAATGCAACTTCTAATAACCTTATCAAACTATAGATACCCAAAACTACCTATCACACGAGATAATTCACAAAACAGTTCACACAAAAATGTATACACTTGTGCCAGTTCCAACAACTTCAAAATACAAAAACAAATCCAAAATTAAATAAATGCGAAAAAAAAGTGGTGTCCAGAGAGAAATGTTAAGCACGAATGTAAGGTGAAGTTTTAGAACTACCTCGTAGAACAAGTTTCGGTGGTGTCCAAGGAATATTAGGGTTCAAAAGTTTTATTGTTGGAGAAGAGAAAACATTGAAGAGCATACGTAGGTTTCAATTTTCACTTAAATTTTCTTGCAAATAATATATGATCTGATATATTAATTAATAAAGAAATTAAAAGGGAGCATTAATGTAGCATTGAGATGCTGAAGTAGGTCATTATTGGGAACTACACAGCCAAATACTTCATACCAAAAGGGTTCCTTGGAAAATCTGCCACCACACAGAAGAGGAAGGAGAAGAAGTGGAAGAATTAGTGTAGCATAAAGATGCTGAAGTAGGTTATTATTAATCCAACACTGCTGCAACTGAATAAGCTACATATGTCAAACATGCAGAGCTAAGATTCAAATTCATCATCAACTTTCAAAATTGTGGAAGCCATAGTCGGCATGCTGAGGGTTGGTGGCACAAACAGCATCACCGCTGGATTCCTTTTCAGTGATGCATAGAGATGCTCATCCTTTTGCAGTAATGCATGGAGTTTGATTCGTACAACGTTGAAGCTGTCTAAAACATGTTTCATCGCTGGATTCCTTATACTATGCCAGATCAAAGACATGAATTGGTATTCATTAAACAACATCACACTTTAATCCAAACATCACAGTCACAGAATTCCAACGCAAACCACATGACAATTATTTATTAATGTAATTATCAATTATCACACAATAAGTTTATAGAATTCCATATGACAATTGCATATCAATTAACTAAAATTATCTCACACCATTTATCCATTTTTTAACTTAATTAAACTTATTTTAAGCATTATAAATTCATTTCAACCTAAAATTACTACTTTTCTTCGAAAGACTTTTTTTTTACAATTTTAATCTAATTATTTCTTGGTAAGTATTCAAAGGAAGAAAACAAGAACTTTAATGTTCTGGCCTGCAGAGCAGATATAAAACCAATGAAATTCTGAACTGCTAAAGTAGCATGGTGCAGTAAACAGCAGCTGCTACTTTTTTTGCAGAATAGCTTGTGTTTGTAACCTAATTCAGCATCTCAAGGCTTTGACGTTAACTTTATCTCAATAAAGTTATTAAAATTCATTGGATGTACACATTTCAATATTTTCTTATAAGAGAAATTATGATGAATTTTACATGCACAGTTGAATCTGACAATCAAATTTGACATTTATGCACAAAACCTAAGAAGTTCCAACGCATGGTCGTAAATTTGAAACATTCTGCAAATTACAGTTGCCTTTTACTGCACCCTGCTATTTTAACAGCTCAGAATTTCATTGGTTTGACTTTATCTCTATTTTGCAGGCATCAATATTAAAGTTCTTGTTTCTTCATATGTGAGCTCACCAAGACATAATCAGATTAAAATTGAAAAAAAAAAATGCTTTGAAGGAAAAGTAGTAATTTTAGTCTTTGCCAGATTATCTTAGCTTATTCGTAAAATCTATATTTTACACTAAATAATCACTTTTTATAGAGGAAAACAATGCAATATATGAATTAACGTTTACTTGCTAACTTCTTGATCCTATGCAAAAGACTTGAAAATTAAATTTAAGAAAAAAAAATGCTATCATAACAAAAAGTTATTATTTTCAGGCAAAATATTATCATTATGATGAACTGTTTTTCTCTACAAAGTGATTATTTATAAAATATGGATTAAACTGTGATGTGGTTTAATGAAAACCAATGCATGTATTTGATCTCACAGTGTATAAGGAGTCCAACGATGATGGTGTTTCTGCCACCAACCCTCACCATGCATTGGCTGTTCAATCTGAAACATTTTTTTAAAGTTGATCATCAAGTTGAATCTTACCTCTGCATGTTTCACATATGTAGACAGCTTCAACATTGTACCAATCAAACTCCATGCATCACTGCAAAAGGATGAGCATCTATATGCATCACTGCAAATGGATGAATTGCACCAGAACATGGCTGGATGTTTTTATGGAGACTTTAATGCTATAAGAAGGGAGGACGAGAGGAAAGGAATCAGAGGTGGGTCTAGCCAGAGGAAGGAAATAAGTGGATTTAATTGTTTTATCGACGCAAACAGTATGGTGGACATTCCAAGTGTGGACAAAAAATATACCTGGTTCAAACCAAATGGAACTGCTAAAGTAGGTTGGATAGAGTCCTGGTTTCAGAAGAATGGATTCAGATCCGTCCTTTCTATAAGCAATATGTGCAACAAAGAATTGTGTCCGATCATTGTGCTATTGTGGCAAAGTCTTGGGCCAAAGATTGGGGCCATAAACCTTTCCATTCAATAGATGCTTGGTTCATGGAGCCAGGGTTCAAGGTGTTTGTGAAGGAGAAATGGGGGTCGTACAATGGACAGGGAAGCAACATATCTAGCCTCAAGGAAAAACTAAAATCCTTGAAGGCAGACCTCAAAGTATGGAATAAGAATGTGTTTGGGTGTTTGCAGACAAATCAAAAGCAAATCCTGAAGGATATTGAGATCCTTGACGTTAAGGATGATAATGATGATTTAGAGGAGAGCGATCGGATAAGAAGAATGGAATTACTTAGCCAATTGAGAATGATTGATAATAAGTTGGACTCTCTTGCAAGGCAAAAAGCAAGAACAAACTGGTGCAAGTTTGGGGACATGAATTCCAAATTTTATCATACGGCCATTAGGTGGAGAAGACTTAAAAACGAAGTCAAAGGTGTGCAGGTTGGGGGGCAATGGTGTGAGAAACCGGAAGTAGTTCACAGGGAAGCTAAGGCTTTGTTTGAAAAGAGGTTTACGGCTACACGAGACTTTGGAGTAAATTTGGGCTCTGTGGAGTTCAAATCCCTCCCTCATGAAATCAGCTTAAGTATGGTTTCAAGTTTTTCAGAGGAAGAAGTGAAAGAAGCTGTGTGGCAGTGTGAAGGATCAAAGAGTCCAGGGCCGGATGGTTTCAACTTTACCTTCATTAGGAATTGCTGGGATGTTCTTAAATCTAATGTTAGGGAAGTTGTAAACTTGTTCCAAGATATTGGGGTTATACCAAAAGGCTGTAATGCCTCCTTCATTGCTTTGGTACCTAAAGTGTGTGACCCTCTTTCACTAGATCAATTCAGGCCTAATCCCTCGTAGGTATGTTCTATAAGATCGTGACTAAGGTCTTAGCTGGCCGTATGAAGGATGTTCTTCATTTGGTTATCGACGAAAACCAATCTGCCTTTCTGAGGAATAGAGGAATGCTAGACAGTGTGCTCATGGCAAATGAGGTGGTGGAGGAGGTTAGGAGGAATCGAAGGAGTGCTCTTTGCTTCAAGGTGGACTACGAGAAGGCTTACGATTCGGTAAGATGGGACTTCTTACTTGATATGTTACAGAGGCTAGGATTTCATAGCAAATGGGTGAGGTGGGTTAAAGGATGCTTGGAATCGTCCTCCATCTCAGTGCTTGTTAATGGAAGCCCAACAGAGGAATTCAAACCGTCAAGAGGATTAAGACAGGGTGATCCTATGACGCCTTTCTTGTTTCTTGTGGTCGCTGAAGGTTTAGCTGGATTAGTGAGACAAGCATCTAAGCAAAATACACTAACAGGTGTGAAGGTGGGAAGGATGGAAATTGTATGTAGCATGCTTCAATTTGCAGATGACACTGTCTTCTTGTGTGAAGATTCTTTCTCTAATGTATTCACTATAAAGACGATCCTTAGATGCTTCGAACTAGTTTCTGGTCTGAAAATCAATTTCCACAAATCAAAATTGGTTGGGATAAATGTTGATAGGTTTACCTTGGAAACCTACGCCAAGACTCTAAATTGCAACACAATGAGGATACCTTTCAAGTACTTGGGGTTAGAAGTAGGAGGTAACCCAAGGAAGGTACAATTCTTGGAACCAGTAGTCAATAAAGTCAGTGCTAGACTTAGTACATGGAAAGGGAGATGTCTATCCATGGCGGGCAGAATTTGCTTAATAAAATCAGTCTTCACTTCTATCCCTCTCTTCTACCTATCCTTCTTTAAAGCCTCAGTCTTGATTTGCGAGAGAATCATGAATATTCAAAGAAGATTTTTATGGGCTTGGGGTAGAAATAATAGATCTATACCATGGGTAAGTTGGGGGAACATTTGTAAACCTCTTGAAGAAGGTGGTCTTGGAATAAAGGATGTTAGGAAGTTCAACTATGCTTTAATGGCGAAATGGAAATGGAGGTTAATGAGCGACGAGAAAGGGAAATGGAAAGATATTTTGGAGTCCAAATACATAGCAACATTTGGTAATAACCATGTACGACCTTGCTACCATTCTTGGTGGTGGAGAGATTTAGAAAAAATATGTAGGGAGGGTAATGGTGAAGGCTGGTTCCAACAAGCTGTTACATGGAATGTCAGATCTGGGGACTTAGTGCGCTTATGGGAGGACCCGTGGGTTAATAACAAAAGTCTCAAGGAGTTATATCCTAGATTGTTCTCTCTCTCTCAATCAAGGGATGAAGGTGGGTGAGACTGGATTCTGGGACAATTATGGGTGGCATTGGCACTTAAATTGGAGAAGGGAGAGATTCTAGTGGGAATCCATTCTGGAGGAAGAATTACCAGAAGTGTTATCAAGGGGTGTTATGCACAAGGATTCTAAGGATTTTATTTCTTGGAATGGGGATTCCAAAGGTTTTTTCTCGGTGAAATCAGCATATGGCCTTTTAGCTAACCAAGGAACCAGACCAAGTAATGATGTTTTTAGACTTTTATGGAAGACCAAAGCTTTCCCAAAAGCTCTAATAACAGCCTGGAGAATCCTTCTGGACAGAATCCCAACTCGTCAGAATCTTGTGGCACGAGGGATTGTGGTGAATTCTCCTCTGTGCGTTTTATGTAACTAGTCAGTAGAAACTACCCAGCATTTGTTCTTGGACTGTACCTTTGCTTATCGCGTTTGGACGCTATGCTCTAGATGGATAGGTGTTCTGGGTGCAAACAATAAGGATATATGCAACCATTTTCTGAATTTTCATCTTTCTAATATGTTCGAGAAGCAGAACCAAGTCTGGAAGGAAGTCTGGGTGGCCATCCTACGCTGCATATGGGAGCACAGGAACAATGTGATCTTTAGACAAGGGGTCCCTGACCACGAGGAAGCCTTTCAAGCAGCTAAACTTATGTCCTGGCTGTGGCTGAAACATAGGGGAGGGTCATTCTCATATGCTTTTTCTGATTGGCTTTTAAATCCAATTCAATGCATGTTGTGTGTACGTTGATTATTCATGGCAGAATAGGTGTTTTTCGAAGGTCTGATCACGTCAAAGCTGTACCAAGTAGGGTCTCCATGTGGGCCTTTGATAGTGAGACGCCATAATTGATTTGGGTTCGTTGGTGATGTTGGGCGTCCTATTTGGGTTTCGGTGTTGCAAGTACGGTGCAACCACTGGGATTGGTAGGGGAACCTGGATAGGATGCTCCTTTTATTAGTTTCGGTTGGTTGGCTACACTAATATTACCTGGGTTCTGGGTCATGCTAAAGATAACCAAGAAATGGGGTTTGTTTGACCCTTAATTATTTTGTAATCTTGTGCTGGTTTCGTTCTGTTTATTCAGTGCTTTTGGGGGATATAAACGTTGCCTTTGGCCTTCGCAAGTTGAGTCAGTCTTAGGCAACAAACCTTATGTTGGTGTTAAGCTTTCATTTGGGAGCTATTAGCGGTTGGAAGAAGTATAAAATAGGGTCTGCTTGGATAGGAAGTTTTATGGAACGAGATGACCCAAGTTAAACATTTCCATAAGTGGTCACAGCAAGAAGGATGTATTGGTTGTACTGATGGAGCCCCTGTTCGGGTGGTGTTGGTTTGGCACCGAACCAAACAAGGTAATTGCCGAAGGTGGAAGGGTTATTAAAATAGTAGGCTCGGTGTAGTTGGAGTGGTGGGAGTGTACTGGTGGGTAGGGGTGTGCTTTCTAATACAAGTGTAGTTTTTATGTGGTGCTTTCTTGCAGGGTAGGATCAACATTTTATAGTCTTGGGTGGTGTATGGGAATGATGGAATATGCAAGATGTATGTACAGCTAATCCCGTAAGCTGGTTTTACTTTTAAGGGACAATCTTTATGCTGCTGTGCCGAGGAAATGGACCTTGGCTCATGCTTATTTATGTTTGTCTTAAGCCCAAGCTCTGATGAAAAGATTAGGCTTGCCTTGTCTTTATACCGGGTGTATCATGCAGCCTTTTTATTTTCCTTTTTTAAGTGTTTCTTAGACTTGCAGTTGTTGGTTCTGTATAAGGGTTGGGACACCCCTAAAGTGTCCCCTTTAATTTACTTAATTCTTTGCTGATAAAAAAAAAAGTAAATATCATGGTTTTGGGTGCATTGATATATATCCTTATTACAACAAGCTAAAGCATGAAGTACAATCAATATGTAATATCAAAATATTTTGTTTAATTTTTCGTTATCAAAAAAGAATAAATGAAATTAAAAAGGGATATTTCAAGAATATTTTAACCCTTATACGAGTGCCAAGAAGACCCACCCACCAAGCAACCAATTACATCACAACACCAAACTATTTTCACATATGTTAGCCTAGGTACTACCCAACATACTTGTTAAGAGAATTCCAACACTTCACACCAAGCCAATTGGTTCACCCAATTCGAAGATGCCCTTCCTTCCAAAAATCCAACATTTTTGTTTAGTTAGAAAGAAAGTATGTAAGTTTCAAGTGAGAGTATAAGAACAAATTCCAACATTTTGTTTAGTGGAAAACAAAGATGCAAGTTTCAAGTGAGAGTATGATTAACCTGTGTAAATGATATTCTCTTTCTTTACTGTATCATAGAAGCTTTCTTTGTTTTGTCTTGAGGAATTTGATTGGTGAATCACATTTGGAAGCAGAAAAGGCATCTCGAACAACAATGCTTTGGTACTTTGCATGCCTTTTGTTATGTCAGGTAAAAAAGAAGAAAGAAAGTAATGTTACTCATTAAAAGATTAATACATTAAAACATTGTAATAATTGATATTGTAGATGTTTGAGTTGTATTAATGAAAATCTAAATCACATAATAATTATGTAAGGTCAAATTGGACTCACCTGCTACCTGCAAGATCAATTTTATAATGAAATTTAACAATGCATATAATATAATCATAAATCATAATGCCTAACAACACAATACGGGAATCAATGTCCAGAAAAACTGTTAAATTAATTAAAATGAGTATCAAATCCACCAATACTTAATACTTAGTAGCCATAACTTAGAATAGAATAGGTGCTGATAAAAACAAACTTAGAATAGGCTGGAACAACAAGACATGTGAAATAAATATAAAGTCCACTTTCAAATTAAAAACACATTAATCTAAATTAAAGTACTAATTACACAAAAAAAAATTTCACATGAAAAATATGAGTTTGTAGTATAAGAGTAAATGTTAGAAAATAATGTTGGTGAATAATATGCTGATAATGCCACTAATCTTCCACAATGGTGCTTCTATTTTTTATCTTCCACAATGGTGCTTCTATTTTTTACCTGTATGCAAAATGACATGGTTTAGGGAATGAAAAAATAAAGTCTTGTACTAATGTAAGTATTAATATTAAATGAAAAGTAGCTTTAAGTAACTATAATATATCAAATATTTTTTCATAATATACAATACTGATAGGTAGACAAGATACAAGTTAAAGAGTTGTTCAGCTACAAATCGGTGACAAAAATATCATTTGACAGAAACAGATATTAAAAAAAACATTAATTAGAAGAAAAATTGACAAATTAATTATCTAAATTTTTTTGACTCAATTAATTTAATCATGAAATATGAGAACCTGTGCTATCAGCTTTCCTTCAGCAAATATAAGAAAGTGAAAGAAATAAGAAATGGAAGACGAAAGGAGGTGCCGGGTGAGTTTAGCCTTTTAGGTTAAACTTATATAGCCAAAAATGAGGACTCACATTGAAAAAAAAACATCTATCATTATTTAATTATTTTTATTAAATAATAATATTATGTTAAATTATTGGAAGGTGCAGATAGATTATGATGTAATATTGTTTTAAAATATGTATAAGTATTTAAATAATTTCTAACTAGTATAATTAAAATATGTATACATTTATGAACAACTTTTTAAGATTATTAGTATACCATAAATAAAAAAGTTTCAAAAAAAATTTATCAATTTAGTCAACTAAATGTTTCCTATTAAATTGAATGATAATATGATTTTGGAAAGAATATATTCAATTATGTAAACCATTTTTGATAAAAAATATTCATGATAAAAAATAAATTTGATAAAGAATATTAATATACGCATTTGAGTTCTCCTAATCAACCTCCTTACACACCAGATTTTAGAAAGTAAAATTTGAACAAATAAAAAATATGAGGTGAAAATCTTTTGAATAAAATTCTTACATTTGCAGTGAATATATAACAGTGTGAAAGAAGTGAGGGCCGAAGAGCCAACAATATGAGCTTTTAGGCGTTTAGGTTAAAAATATTGTAACCGTGTGAGAATCAAGGGAAGCGTAGAAAGTGTAAGTTTTTATACTTTTAGGTTAAACTTGTGTACACAAATAACATTTTTAAAATTTACACAAATATTTATCATCTTTTAAAATAAGAATAAAACAAACAATTTTATTCAATAAAAAATTATCTCCATGGTTAAATAAAATTTTCATTTTAAAATCTTTATGCAATTGACTTAATTTGTTTTTTATTAAAAAGTTAATAAATAAAGTTATAAATATGGTATAAATAGACCAATTTTTTTTCAAAGCTTTCAATATTTACGTTGTTCTTAATACGTTGAGACTGTCTTGTTATCTTCTTGTCTTTTACAGTTTTACCTTAGTCTCTTCTTAATTTTTGGACAAGAGGGTCATGGTACTTGTGAATATATTTCGACGCTCAAGTTTGTTGAAGATGGATGAAACTCATCTCTACCTAGCCTTAGTGTGTTTGATGTAGATGTTAGCTAGTTTTGCTTTGTAGGTTGCAATGTGTCTTAGATGATCTTGTACTCTAGGGTTGTGTGTATTCAAGGTTGCCTTTTGCTA
>Ga0123342_1003060_pt1 | contig 27248 bp, 10 predicted proteins | sample Turbeawhitnodule_FD_89960 | JGI IMG/M metagenome (GOLD analysis project Ga0123342, IMG submission 89960) | Root nodule microbial communities of legume samples collected from Mexico - Turtle bean Mexico white nodule | ecosystem: Host-associated > Plants > Roots > Nodule | place: Mexico: Nepantla...
AAAAAAAAAAAAAAAAATAAAAAATAAAAAAAAAAACAAAAAAAACATGGGATTAGACCAAACTCATAAAAAAAAAAAACTCCCAAAAATAATCTAAGAAATTACATTGAGACTTAAACTAAAAAAAATAGAAAAATAAAGATAAGAATGCAAACAAAAGAACCTTCTATAATGCCCTAGCTCAAAAAAAAAAAAAGACAAAAAGAAATTATTGAATCCCAAAACTCTAATGGAGTCTTGTTTCCATTTAGAAACAATAATAAAATGATATGATATTGTTATCCTTATTTAAACATCTACCGGCTGATTCTTTTACCCAAATTCATAATTTAAGAAAAAAAATTACAATTATTTTCGTAAAAAACCTAATTTGGTCCTTATTGTAAAATAATTCTTAAAATTGCAAATCATAACTTAATTTATTTATACAAATAATATTGGATTTGGAAGTGACATGCATGTGTGACATGCAATTAAACATACAAGTGTCTCTGTATAGTATCATTAAACCAAAAGTGGTGAATATCAGTAGCTGCTAAATGTTATAATCCCAGTCATTTTCCACTGAGAAGGCACAGCCTTTGAAACATCAAAATGGTTACAATGATGGGATATATAATTGTAAAATCATTATAATAAAAGAAGTTTCTGAGCAGGGAGAATCCAAATGGCTCATTCTCTCTTCTTTTTCAGTTCTTTTGATGAACCAAAGGCACATGCTTCTAAGGGACTAAGTCAGGGGAAATCCAAGTGGCCGTTAGAGGCACATGGCTGTCTTCAAAATGCTGCATGCAAAGCATCAATAATTCTTGCTTTTCAAATATCTCCAATGCCATTAACAAGAAAATAAATAAATTGAATAGGGTGTGATGTGAACTACTTTACTTCTGTGTAGAAAAGTAGAAAATATCACGCTGCTCATTCCATATACCAACCAACACTTCATAAATACGAAGTCGTAAGCTGTCTCAGCCAAGTACTACGTATTCATAATTCTGAAGTATGGTAGCCATAATGTTCCTTCTCATTTTCTCATCTCTTACCTCAATTTTGGAGCCATGTCACGTGGTGGACAAAGAAGCATTACTAGAATTCAAGAGCAAGATCATCTCTGACCCTTCAAATCTGCTAGATTCGTGGACACCTTCCTCTGACTGCTGCCACAATTGGGAAGGCATCGCATGTGGTTCCACTGGCAGGGTCATCAACCTTACTAGAACAGGCGTTGTGTTCGACGTTGATGACATCCCTCTAGAAACTTACATGTCAGGAACACTATCTCCTTATCTTGGAAACTTGTCTAGTTTGCAAGTTTTGGACCTTAGCAATCTGAAGCACTTGCATGGTTCAATACCGCCAGAACTTGCCGAGTTATCCCACTTGAGAAAACTATTTCTCTATTCGAATGAGTTCTCAGGTGGTGTACCAGCATCTTTTGAAAAGCTTTCACGGCTTCAGAGTTTGTACCTCGATAACAACCAGTTGTTTGGTAATGTTCCTTTTTCTGTCTTTGCCTCCTTGAAGTCTCTTTCAGAACTTGGTCTATCTGGGAACAAGCTTTCTGGGGGGATTCCTTCTTCCATTGGAAGAATGGCATTTCTCACTAGGCTTCACCTTCATCAAAACAATTTTCATGGAAGCATTCCTTCTAGCATTGGAAATCTTGTAAACCTCAAGGACTTGGATTTCTCTTATAATCAGATTAGTGGAAGAATCCCAGAGTCAATTGGGAGACTTTCACAGTTGGTTTTTCTTGATCTGATGCATAATAATTTCTCAGGAAACCTCCCTTTTTCTATTGGGGACTTAAGTTCTCTTAAGTTTTGCAGTTTAGCAGAGAACAAGCTAACAGGCGTTTTGCCTTATTCCGTTGGAAAACTCCGCAATGTGCAAAGGGTAATCCTCGAGAACAATAAACTCACTGGGAAGTTACCTTCCACCATTGGGCATCTAGCTAGTTTAACTGATTTATTTCTCGCAAACAATGAATTCAGTGGCAAAATTCCACCTTCCTTTGGCCATTTAAACAACCTGCAAACACTGGATTTGTCAAGAAACCAACTTTCTGGTCCACTTCCCCCTCAACTTGCTAAACTACAGAGTTTGCAAACTTTAGACTTGTCATTCAACCCATTAGAACTAGCCAAAGTACCCAACTGGGTTTCCAAGTTGAGAGTTTTTCAGTTGAAATTGGCCAAGACGGGGATCAAAGGCCAACTTCCAAAGTGGCTTGCATATTCATCAGTGTCAACCCTTGATTTGTCAAGCAATGCATTAACGGGGAAACTGCCATGGTGGATTGGAAACATGACTCGCCTGTCCTTCCTGAACCTCTCAAACAACGAGTTTCATTCGTCAATCCCAGTGGCATTCAAGGGCCTTTCTTCTCTGATGGACCTTGACCTCCATTCCAATAAGCTCACAGGGTCTCTAAGAGTGGTGTTTGAGAAAGAGGTTCAATTTTCACTAGGCCATTTCAACTCCCTCGACCTATCTAACAACAAGTTTTGTGGTCCCATTGACGACAACATTGGGCAAAAGGCCTCAATGAGTTCAATCATATATCTTGCATTGTCACACAACCCTTTGGGAGGATCTATACCAAAGTCAATTGGGAAACTGAGAGAATTGGAAATTCTGGACCTTGAAGACTGTGAACTCTCGGGGAATATACCTGAAGAGCTTGGCGATGCTGAAACGTTAACAAAGATTAATCTTTCAAAGAACAAATTAAGTGGCAGTATACCAGAGAAGGTCCTAAATTTGAAGAAGCTTGAAGAGTTCGATGTGTCAAGGAACCGACTCAGAGGGAGGATCCCTCCACATAAGGCCATGTTTCCTATTTCAGCTTTTGTGGGTAATCGTGGATTGTGTGGACCACCACTTCCTCCTTGTAAACTTAGTTATAGATAAACGCACAATCAACGTAGTATTTTGTCTGAGACAAAATTTTAAGCATAGAATTAGAGATTTTCACTCTTATGTTCAGAATTACTAATAGCTTAATAAGTTTTACCCGCTACATTTTTTCCTTGACACTTAGTCCATTAATATAGAGCAGTATGCAAGGTGCTGTCAATTAGTATGTTCTTCTCTTCTTCAAGTTATAGTTATGGATTATGGAAGTCTGTTACTGGAACTCCCACTATTTTGGTATTCTGGTAATAAAATCTATAGGCATTACTTAACATAATCAATTCACTCTTTCGTAATTTTTTAATAAATGAGTTTAACAATATAGTATGAAATACATCCTCTTATGACAGGAAAAATAAAAATAAAAGGAGAATGAGGAAGAAGAGTTGAAAAATAAAAGAAAAATAATTTTGTTTTAACTTTTAAGTCTTGAAAAATAAAAAAGTCTAACTCAATTTAGGTTTACGTATGGAAAGGTCTAGAAAAAAAATTGTCATTGACCCAAGGTCATTTTTGGACTCTAGCATATGGTCCTTGGGTGTGTTTGGATTTGTGAGGATTTAAGAAAGTGAATGTGAGAAGAAAGTATGAAGGAAGTGAATGTGTGAGGATGTGAGAAGAAAGTATGAAGAAAGTGAGGTTGTTTGGATTGGAAAATGTTAGAGTGGATGTGTGAAAAAAGTTTATAGGAGTTTGTGAGTGAGTTTTAATTTTTTTTTAAATTGTTAAATGTTACTTTACAAATTTATCCTTGTCTATTAGAAAAATTTAATAATGAAATGAGTTATTTTTGTTTAAAAATAAACAACTTTCCCATATTCCGTAGATTTAAAAATTGAAATTAGAAAATAAATATATATTAAATATAAATAGATATAATTTAAAAATTATAATTAAAAAAAATGTATTCAACAAATTAAATAAAAAAAACTTCAAATAATTTCTTAAAATATTAAATATGCATTATAAAATTAAAAAATAATGATATTTTTTATTATTAAAAATCTTATAGTAATGAAAAATAAAATAAAAATACAAAAAAAATATATAACTAACAATAGAAAATAATTTCATAAAAAAAATTATAAAATAAATTACTAACTCATAAACATAATAATTATAAAAAATATTAATATAAAAGCAACAACAAATTAAATAAAATAAAAACTTCAAATAAATTTTTAAAATATTAAATATATACTATAAAATTAAAAAATAAATCACATCTTATATAAATAAAAAAATTAATATTTTTTAATATTAAAAACACATCTTATATAAATAAAAAAATTACTATTTTTTAATATTAAAAACACATCTTATATAAATAAAAAAATTACTATTTTTTAATATTAAAAACCTTTGCAGATGAATGATGGTAAATTCGGAAATAACACATGCTGATGTGATTTTCCCTCTACATCTTTTTATTTTGAGGAGAGAGGATATTTACTTTTTACAGGTATATCCTCTCCTTCTTTCTCTTGCAAAACTCTAGATCCAAACTACTGATATCATTTCACTTCTTTCCTTGTAAACAGTACATCCATAAAAACAAACATAGCCGATTTGGATTTTATGAAATTTTGTAGATTTATGCAATTAAATTAAAATACCATCGGAGAAAATAGACTTTGATGCTACATAAAAATATATATTTTTAAATCATTTTCTAGTTTTAATATGAATCCATATTTTTTATTATTTTAAATAGATTAAGCTTTTAAATTTTCATTTTATTTATCAAATTTAATTACTTTTCTACCAAGTAAATTTAACTGATTTTAATATACTAGTTCATTTTTTATTAAAAAAACTTAGAAAAATGTGATCTTTTTGAACAATTGTTAATTCACATATGCAATATATTAAATTTATTTCTATTGGCGAATTAAATAAGTTTGAAGCTCAATTATTAGAATTATCCCTGGTCAGATTTAATTGATTGTAAATTGTAATATAAATCTAAACTTATTATTGTGGTCGGAGACTTTATTGAAAGCCTTTCTCGTTATACTTTGTTCTAATGTCAATATATTTTGGACAATTAAATATACTTTAAATAGAGGGTGAAATTATCTTATTTATGATTATTAACTTAATAATAAAATAATAATTGTTGTATATTTGTATCCTTCAATTGTACTTTGTATTTAGAATGGACTTAGGATCTTTTCAAAGGAATGATAAATATATGTTTACTTGAGTCTTAAAATGGCAAAATACATTATTTTTCCATTATTTTTCCACTAAGATACCAAGAATCGGTAAGGTTGGCAAAATACAGGGCCATTATTTTTCTTTTTCTCTTAGAATCTGCATAGTTGATAAATGTTCTATCACTGAAATCATTATTGTAAACAAATTCACAACCAATTTTTTTTAATAATGTTTCTTTGACACTTTAAAAAAAAATACATTCATTCACATTCCACTTTAATAACATAATAATATATATTAGAATTCAAATTAAAAATAAAAAACATTATTATTTAGAGATGTCAAGTAATTTTTTTTTTAATATGATGGGTGTTAGATTATCATCAAATTATTTTTTAAAATCTTGCCTGAAATGTATGAACAAAAAGAGAGTCAATATGGGGTTTTCATTGGCTCAAGAACTCTCTGGCTCCAAATTTTGATCTGAAACGATGAAAGTTATTTTGGTTCGAATTATTTAGTTAAATCGAGTTCAACTCAAACAAATAAATCTATTTTTTTTTTGGAAAAATATATGTTTATTCTCTTAAAATTATTTTTAAATTAATTTTTTTAAATACATACATTTTTTACTGGCAAAATCTGTCGTTACCTACCAGTATATATATATGATTCAATTCATTTCACATACAAGTGGAATTACTCGTTTTATTTTTTTAATATTGTAATCAAATCAAGAAGAATTACATTAAAATTTAGATTGTAATCAAATAAAGAAGAATCACATTGAAATATTAAAAAAATATTAAATAAAATTAATTTAAAAATAATAAATAATTAGTTATTATATGAATTAAATTACATATATTTTATAAAGTAAAAAATTATTAATATCTAAAGTAGTATTTATTGTTAATAAAGATTTATAAACTAGTTTTTAAATTAATATTTAATATTTAATATTAACTATTAAAATTAAAAAATTTATTTGTTTTAATATTTTAAAAATTATTTGAATATATAAAATATGAAATAATTAGTATTTAAAATCTTATAACTAATTTTAAATATTAACTTAAAAAATAGTTTATAAATTTTTATTGATAATAAATTTATTTTAGATGTCAATAATTTTTTAGTTTATAAAATAATATATAATTTTATTAATATATTAATTAATTATTTTTATCTAAAATTAATGTTTTATTGTTATTTAATTAGTTTTTTTTAGTGAAATGAATAAGAAGATATGTAAATTGAAAATTGAAGACAACGAAAAAAATTAATTTAATTATATATATAATATAATGTCATTGTTAATACCTATTTTATGATTGTTCAGAAATAAAAATGATCGCTATGCATATTATTATTCTAATATATAGTATTAAATGGTAATATTGGAAATTTTAACACATTTTCACATAAATACTTTATGAGGCTGCGCATTTAGGTTAAGAAGAATAAGCTTTAAAGAATAATAAGGTAAAGAGGAATAACAAAGGATAGGAGTTTAACTTGAATGAACCCATATTTTACAATTCATAATAAATTACCACGTATAATAATTATTTATTGATACAATTAATTATTTTAAAATTTGAATAAATATTTTTAATTTTACTTATTTATTTTATTTTAATTTAATATGACAAATGATTGTTTTCAACAATTAACTATGCCATAATTTTTAATTAAAAATTAAAATGACTTATTATGATATTATATTTCTTAAAAAATTGTTATTATAATCATATAATAATAATAATGTATAAATAATAATAATAAATAAAAACTTTATACGAATTGTAATAATTTTAATTATAATAATAATACTAATAATGTTTAACCCAAAACAAAATACATTCGTAAAAAAATAATATAAAAGAATCACAAAAAATAAATCTTATTTGTACTTAAAAATAGTTATTTTAAATTTAAATTTAAATTTCTCATAAAATTTAAAAAGTTAAGTTTCAGAAATAATAATAATAATAATAAATAATAGTACAATTAACTTGATTCACTTAAATAAAAAAATTTAATTGTTGAAATAGTAAAAAATATACAAATAGCGAAAATTTACATGTTTAAATTCAGATAGTAATAATTATGATTAATATTTTCTTACAGTTAATAATAATATAATTATTATGATTTTAATTTTTGAAAGTTAAATTTCAATTCCATAGTTGATTTATTAATTTATATTTATCTTCTGAAATTTAAATAGTATTATTTCTATAAATTTTTTTTTATTTCTAAAATAAAATATTAAAATAATTAAGATTTTTTTTTTTGCTTTTAACTTTGAATTTTAAAATTTCAATATAACTTTAATTTTTTGTATATTTTAGATAATGGATTGTAAATTATGTTAAAACTTTAAATATTAATTTTTATATAATGTTGTGTTTTGACGTGTGAAGTTTTAAATTTTAAATCAAAATTATAGATTTCAAAATTTCAATTTAAAAATAAAACAACAAATAAATAATAATACTAATAAAATATATAAGGGTAGTTTTTTTTATTAAAAAAACAAATATAATAAACACATGATAAACATGGATAATAAAAATAACATTTAAAATTTAAAATCATAAGAACAACAATAAATTTGGATTTTTTTTCTTAATTTGTAACATCTTAAAAGAAAATCAATTTTCTTACAAAAATTATATTAGAAAGATACGAAAAATATAACGTCTCATTTTTTTTAGCAATCATACTATTAGATATAATATTTCATTATCATTTATATTTTTTCTAATACACATTAAGTAATAGTTTTTTAAAATTTACCAAGTTGTAAAATATTTCATTTTATTTTTAAAAATATCAATTTCATAATTGTTATTACATATGCTTAATCCTGTCTATAATTACTAAAAATCAATTAAACGGTGTCCGTTTAAATACAGTGATAAATACTTCAGTGTTACATATATATTTTATTAATGAGCATTTAGTGTTGATATTTTATTATTTATTATTCTTAATGTATAAAAGGAGGTTGGATAATGGTGATGGTGGTGGTGGTGGAGAGGGTAGAGAGAGTTGAGAGTGATAAAGCAGAAGGAAAAGTAAGATTAGGGAGCTCTAAGGTTTATTTATTATTTATTATTTATTGTTGGGGGCAAAGAAAGAGGCACATTTCAGCCCTCATTCAATGATGCTTTAACTAACTCACCATCCTCCACCCTCTCTCTCTTTCTCTTTCTCTTTCAATTTCATCCTTCTTCTCTTCCCTCTCTTCTCTCTCAGGTAACCACTGCAACCTTCCCCTTCAATGTTTTTGTTTTTTTCAGGAATCTTTTTGTCAAAATTAATAAAGCAATTGTTGTTCCATAGTTTAAGGTTGCAATGGAGTGTTTGGAAGCAGTGTTGAAGAGCAGTTTCAGGAAAGACATGTCCCTCAAACTCAGCCCCCAAGCGTTCCCGGAGGACCTTAACATGCAAAACGTCACGGCTTGCGACGACTTCTTCGTCGACGACCTCCTCGACTTTTCGCTACTCGAAAACGAAGAACCCGACCAACACAAACACAACCACCACTCAACCTCTGTCTCCCCCCACAACAGCAACCACGACAGTTACAATTGCAACCCCTCCTTTAACGACAATTTCAATACCGAACTCACTCTTCCGGTACTTCTTCCCTACCCATTTCGCGTTGCTAACTTTTTCGTTCCTTTTTTCACCAAAGTCGTCATTTTTACAGGCGGAGGAAGTTGCGGACTTGGAATGGGTATCTCATTTCATCGAAGATTCTTTCTCCAAATATTCTCTTTCTTTCCCCGCAACCGTCTCGCAGAGCCTCGCTGAGAAACCGACGGAACCGGGAAACGCCGGTTTCACTTTTAAAACCCTCGTTCCGGCAAAGCCTAGAAGCAAGCGAACCAGAACTGGTGTTCGGGTTTGGCCGCTCAGGTCACCCTCGTCTTTCACCGACACGTCGTCTCCCTCCAGCCCTTTGTTAATTTGCGCCGCTGCGTCTAGAGACCACCACCCGGAGGATAAGAGGGCAAAGAAACGGGCCGCGCCGGACGGTGGCGCGGCGAGACGGTGCAGCCATTGCGGCGTTCAGAAAACTCCTCAGTGGCGAACTGGGCCGCTCGGGGCGAAGACCTTGTGCAATGCGTGTGGAGTTCGGTACAAGTCGGGTCGGTTATTACCCGAATATAGACCCGCGTGTAGTCCTACTTTCTCGAGCGAGTTGCACTCGAACCACCACCGGAAGGTTCTGGAGATGCGGCAGAAGAAGGAGGCGGAGCCTGGACCGGACACCGGTTCGCCACCGTCGGTTCCCGGTTTTTGATTATTATTTATTTTTTGTATTTTTTTATTAGACTAGATAGGAAGAGGTTGAACCAATGGACCCGGTTGAGTGGGGCCCCGAGTTAGTGTCTATATTTTTTTTTCCTTTTAATTTTAACCTTGGTTGGGTGCGGTAGGTAGGTGTTAATGTTAGCTGTTAGACATTAAATTATGTTATTATTGATATTGATTTGGATATTGAAGTTAATTTATAGTCTGTTTTTTTTCATGTTCTAATGTCTCTTATGTAATGCGTGGTTGCGGGTGAGTTTGAGGGTGAGTTTGAAAGTGAGAAGTGTTGGTTGGAAAACATGTACTTAATGAATGGAAAGAGCGAAGAAGTGGTTAAAGGGTGTACTGAAATAGAATCATGTGGAAGTTGCACGCAAGATGGTGGAAGGGCTCATGAAGTGAACCTTTCGCCATCACTCCCAACAAAACAATTGTGCTTCGAGCTACTACTTCCAAACCTTTTCATTTGGACTTTTCCGATTAACTAGATTTTGGTGCTGCCTAATCAACGGGGCACACCCTCTGACAGGTGAATTTTCCTATTTTCTTTTTTATATTGCATTCTTCTCACCACCTATCTTTATCCTTTCTTCACCTCCAAAATCTATTATCTTTTTACCTTTTTTTGTGTGGCCTTGGTTGGACAAGAAAATCTAAAAGAAACAACCTTATTTTGAATTTGAAGTTTCCTTTACCACCATGTTTGGACAAAGGAGAAATAGAACTTAGGTTTTATCTGCGACATTGTAAAGTTATTCTGTAATTTTAATTATTGGTGTTATGAAAAGGAAAGAAGGTTATAGGTGTGATGGATCCCACATAGCAATCTTATCTTGCACCTAACTAAGCAAGGTAACTATGGAGTGAAGTTTTTGTTTTGGCAAAATGAGAAGAAAATGGAGTATACTAGAAGAATCGAAAGTTTTAGCATTCTTACTCGGGCCAAGTATCTCTAGGGCCCCATCACTGTGATAACTGTGTCTATGCTTCTTTCAATCATCTTTCACAACCCAAGTCAACTAAAAATGTGTTTTTTAATACGAGATTATATTACTTTCCAAATGATAAATTATTAGTTTAGAATATCTCCGACATACGCAACTCATGACATGTTTCATACATTGGATTCAATAAAAAATATTCTAAAACACTTAAAAAAAACTCTAAATTATATATATAATTTAGATTCTAGTATTATCCATAATAATATTTACTGTTCCAATGAATAAAATAATATTTTCATTTCTAAATCTTTGAAATTATTTCGAAAATCATTTAAGCAGCTTTGAAGTATCATATTCTTCGTTTTTCAACTATCATTTTTTATTTATTTTTGTAGTCCTCAAAATAATCAATTTGTGCAAGTAATTTTTTAAACATTGAATACCTGTTAGTTTATCTTCTGTATTACTCTTACATTTAGGGACTAATTTAACAATTTTTTCATGAAAGATGAATTATGATTCATAATACTTGACATATTATTTATGTATTTTTCTTGAGAGGCCATTTGAGGTAAAGATAAATTATTTAAAATGATAAATCATTAGGGTATCTTCAATATAAACTGCTTACATGATATGTTTCATTCGGATTTAATTGAAGAAATTCTAAAACACTTCAAACAACTCACAATTTTACATATACATATATAATTTATACTTTATTATTGTACATAAAATATTTATTGTTTCAATGAATAAAATAATATCTTTTATTTTTAAAGTCGAGTGTTTAAAATTACTTCGAAAATCATCTAAAGAAGAATAGTTTAAGCAACTTTGAAATGTCAAATGTTAGTTTCTCATCTATTAACTTTTAGTGATAAACAAAAATTGTCATTAACTATCAATAGTTTGTTGGTAAAAATATAATGGATTTTGACCTACATATATTGTTAGTCAACTTTAAGGAATCAAATTATGACACTTAATCAAGTATTAATGTAATTTCACTAATGTGCTGTTCGTTTTTTCATGAAAATTTATTGTAAGCGAAGAATGTCGAATAAAACACAAAATTCAATAAAAAAAATTAATTAAAAATAGAAAATGAGATAAAAACATTTTTGACTTTTTTTCGTATACAAAGATTTGCCAAAAAAGTAAAATTATATATAATAAAATATAAATTTATAATCGATTATGAATATATACTTTATTATATATATATTTATATTTTTATGTTATTAATTTATTAATATTTATATTTATATTATAATAAAATAAATATAATTAATTATATAATAATAATAATTATTAAAATAATAAAAAATATTAATAAACATATATAAAATAATAATTAAAATAAATAATAAATTTATGAAATAACAACTATAATAAATAATTAAAAGAATTATAAAGAATAAATAAAACTAAATAATAGTAATAATAATAAAATTAAAATTATTAATTAATTATAACATTATTATTTTTTATTTAGTTAAAATTAATTTATAATGATATAAATTAATTAATTATTATATATTATTTTATAATTTTTAAAATTTATTAATCTATTAAATCATTCACAAATTTTAAAACTTTTCTTTCATTTTTTATTATATTTTTCTTAATCAAGACAATTTGACGTTGTTCACACTTTTTCTTTAAATTTATTTTTTAATTCAAACAAAAGGTGTGTTATCTATATATCTATTCATTTGAATCTGTATATTTTGTTCTAACCTTAATTACTAATAAGAATTCCAACAAACTCTTCCACCTTGATTTTTTTTCAGTACACCTCAAAATATGAAAAAAAATAAATGCAATTAATGTTATTATTAATAGAAATTTGCTACCACTATGCAACTATAGTTTACTAAGGTAAAAAGGAGGATATTAGGAATTAATTAAATGCAACAACTAGCCTCATAAGTTGGCTTTTTTCTATTAAAAAAAGAGGTGGAAGGAAGACGTTGAGGAAAAAAAATGAAAGTTTTGGGGGAGGGTGTCAAGTTTCATTGCTTTAAATCTACATTAATAAATAAAACATTAATGATCTTGAAAAGCAAATGGTGACATTAAATTTAAATTCTTTTCTTTTTCATATTAATTTTTCACTTTTATTTCTAAACTAAAATACCACTTAATATTTTCTTCTTAAGAATTTATTTTCCTCTTAAAAACTAATGGATAAAAGTAAAAAAAAAAATAGAGAGTCATGGTTAGGTTTAAATTTTCATTGGGAACTTGTTTTTAAATAATTTCAACTTACTTTTAGTTAAGGTTAATTTTACAAAATAGCAATATCTAAAATCAAATTTGTGCTAAAAAAACAGCTATACACATTTTAGGTATGTTTGGTTAAATTTTCTTTTAAAATATTTTAATACAATAATTATTTATTAGTAATGTTTACATGTTTAATTAAATTTATTTAAAAAACAAAAAAAATGCTACTTTTTTTTTTCTAATTGAGCTTCTTTGCAATTACCTTTTTTTTAACACACACCTACATTTTTTTACTAACATGAAATTGAAACACAAAAACAAGTGGTCCATATGCTCTATGCGAAAATGATAATTCTCAGTTAAACTATAATATTTATGGAAATATATGGAGAAGTATTCATTTTTACATAAAACAAAAAGTATAGCTAAATAATAATAAAAGAAATGTCGTGATATGAGAATAATTCCACAAGTGCATATAAAACTTGTGGGCTTTTATTCCACCAAAATCAAAGTAACCAAAAATATAAAAAGGCTTTATTATTTGGTGGCAATCACGTGATGACAATATCCCACCCGTTCCCAACAACTTCCGTAACGTGGTTTCTAATAGGAGCTGCAAAATTAAGAGAGAATAAATAGGAAATGAAATTTCAACATCGTGATGGCTGCTACTGAAGGATTCATCTGCACACTGCATATTGCATATGCTATGGAATATTTTTGCTTACGTATGCTTCCTCTACCTACTTCTTATCCCCTTCACTCCCAAACTCTCCCTAAAGTTTAAAAAAAATTATTATTCAAGACTATAGCTACCCTGCACTACCTATTCATTTATATCTTCAACAATTATTTTAACCACATCATTAATCCTTCTATTACAAATTTAAGGAAGCCAAACACTTCCATAAATTGCTAGATGTAAACAAAGGCTTAAATTAAACTAAAAATTTTCCCTTTCTTCCACCCGATACTATCATATATCTAACACATACACGAATGGGAACACTTCGATACGTATAATTTAAAAAATGTAAGATACGAATCTATATATTATATATTTATGAATTATATAAATTGATCATAAAAATTTATGTACACAGATATGTTTCAATTATTTTTTTTGACAAAAATACGTTTTTCATAACTAATTTTAAAGGATTTGTTCTTTATTTTTATAATCATAGTAAAAACTTATACAATAAATTTTAGTTTTTAGAAAATTAATGTATTTATTATTTTTTAAAATTATGTTAGAATCATGGTAGAATTGTCAAAAATTTAAAAAATATTTTTTGAATTTGACACTTTACTTATACGTATTCTGCGAGTGTCATACATGTGTCCAACTCAAACACACCATTTAAAAGACGTGTTTGAACCTCATACCCAAAGATACTATAAAACTAAGGAAGAAGAAAAAAATATATTTAATATCAATAAAAACAAATACAAATTAATTGTTGCCTTTAAAAAGATTGTCTAGAATAAACCAGTATCACACAAAAGAGATGAACTAAACCTTAACGATTCATTTAGTTTTTGGCTAAAACAATAGTGAACAACAATAAAAAAAAAAAAACATAATTTCTTTTTTTTCATTCTTTTTGGCAAGACTATCAGTTGTATCTTGTCTTTGTTTATAAGAGGATCAATCTCAGTTAATAATGACAACAATGAAGAAGAATTAAATTATGATGATGAAGTTAAAAAACCTAAATGAATGATTTTCTATTCAAATAGCACAATGTCGATAAGAATAAATGAAAAAAAAATAAAAAAAATGATGAAAATATAGTAAAGAGAATGTACCAAGTTACAACGTGACGAGATTAATTAAACAACGAAAACAGTTCATTAAAATGAAAAGCTTGCAAATGTTGTCACAATTTAAAGTTTATGTTTGTAAGGTTTCAACTTAAGTTCAAGAGAGGTGTCGGTGTTATAGCCCCATTTGATTTTTAAACAACGTCGAAAAAGTTAGTTAATGGTTCAAAATTTATATTTTATTTATGTCCACAGCATATATCTACTCTGCATACATTTATTTATTTAAAACTATTTAAAAAAAAACCCCTGTATTAAAATGAAAAGAATGATGCCAAGTGAACAAAAATTTTAAGAAAATAAAATTATATTTTTAAAAATAAATTATAAAATATAATATAGAGTTGAGAAAAAGACCTACTCTAATGGCTTGACTCAAATATTCTCTAAGATGTGTTGGGTCAGATAAAAAAAAAATAACTGACAAATTTTGTCTCATTTATTTTGCTCGTGACCTAAATAAGTCTATAAGCCGAACTATTTTAAAAAATAATAATTATAAGATAAATATTAAAAATAATATTATTTTATTAAAATATATTTATATTCAAAAAAATGTTAGAATTTATATATTAAACCATTACATCTAAAAATTAAACTAATTTTATTTTTTCAATTTAGATTTAAAAACTTTTTTTTATTCTCAAATTATTCATTTAACTTTTTAATTTCTTTAAATTACGTGCCGAATCGACGTGTAAATTTTTCAAAAAAATGGATCTATTTTGAATTTATAAAAGTAGATAAAATTGTAAAAAAATTACTAATATAAGTAAATTGTGTTTGAAAATAAGACTTCAAAATAAGACTTTAGTACATAAGTTCATTTTTAAAGATTCTTGATTTTTTTTAAAGTACTATAAATACACCGTTGACTTCTACTGTATAGCATTGGTAACATAAATTTATGTAGTTGTTCACATGTCATTTACCTTTTTATTTTATTTTATCACCTTATATAATATTCTAGTAAGAGATGGTGAACAAAAATCATCACAAAAAATATTAGTACATTGTAGTAAAATATTGAATAGTAAAGAAACATTTTACTCTGCTACATAATAAAATAATATTTCCAGATTAATTCTTTCGAATAAAAAAATATTTGTGGATAAACTTTTTTTAGATTAAAGGAATAATTTTATATTAACAGAATAAACGTAGGGTATATATGTATCAACCTTACATCATTAATTAATTAAATAAGATGTATTTTTTATTATATTCATAGATAATTATTTAAATCTATTATTATTAGAGTAGTTGGACTCGAACCCAAGTTTCTTCAACTAATAATTTTTTTTTAACAAATACATCATACATGTTTTATTATTATATTATAATTATTATTATATTTATTATTATGATTATCAATATTAATATAATTATTAATATTATTTATATATTTAATATCATTTTTATTGTTATTTAAATTAATAACATTATAAATTATTATAATATTATTATTAAACATTATTAATATTATTAAATATTAATTAGAACACAAAAGCTTTCTTGTATATTTGTATTTTTATTTTTATCATTAGGATTTAGGGTTTAGGGTTTATGGTTTAGGGTTTAGGGTTTAGGAAGACTTAGTCAAATCGTTCATATTCTCTACCACCACCGTCAACCACTTCCCCTCCATATCCTCCATCACTGCCACCTCTTTTATTCTTAATCCTCTTAATCAAATTTCAAAACGTAAACGTTTCGCTTGTTTGTTCTTTCCTCTCCCAACCCATTTTATCACTCATTTCGTTCATAGACTAACGTGTCTCCCATTTTCTCCCTAAACCCTATCTTTCTCATAAACTAAACTCTCTCACTCCCACTGGTGCGCTTTTACCCAGTACGATTTTTTTTTTTATTCAATGAACAAAATCTTACTATTATATTTTTTTCGTATTTCTTTAATAGTTCTGTCATAAGTTTAATTAAATTGTTGTCTTCATGTATTTTATGACATTATTTTTGTCAACACAATAATAATAATATTGTCATCATACAATGTCAAAAGACATACATAAATGAATAAAAAAGAAAAAATAATTAAACAATAATATAAATTTAATTTAATTTCAATGTTAAAATGTAAGTATAGCTACCATTTAATGGCTTTTAATGAAATTGAAAAAATTTCTTTACATCTTTCCGAAAGTGTTTACCACCCTAGCTGGTCGAAGCTTGAATGTTAATGACCTAGGGCAAAACTTTAACACTAGGGAGACTACTTAATTAACAAAACATAAATTTTATTTTAAGTTTATTTTTTGACTTCTTGAAAAAAATTAGATTAATAATATTTTTCAATTAATACAACTAATTCATTTAATTTTGTTGGAACACTATTGTTTCATAAATATTTTTTAAGATTTTAAAAGTTGACTTTTAATCAGATAAGTGTTATTAATCAACACAATTTTAAGTTGTTAATAAACACTATATATTAAAGATTTTAAATACCTAGTCTATTATTAATATCTAAGAGAAAAAGATGAGATTATACAACTGTCATCTTTACCAAATTGTTACTCCTAAATGTAAATTTTATGGATTTTACGATTAAATTAAAATTTTATATTATTATACGTATCTATTTCAAATATTGTCAAAATTAAATAATATAATAACAAGAGATTAAATAAATTTTAATATAATTTAAAAATTAATTTTAATATATATAAACAGTGTTGAATAATTTTAGATTAATACAAAAATTTGCATATATAACATCATTTATCTCGTATTTATAATAAGTTTATTACTTTTGTGTCCAATCTCTTTTATTAAGCATATACACTATTTTCCCTCAAAAAACCAAAGTAAAAAAATGCTTTTTTAAAAATTTATTAAGGATGAAAGCATTAAATGAAGAGCACTGTAACCAAAACCAATCAAAATTAGCCTTTTATTATGATGGAAATAGCATACAAAATTTTTGTATATCAAGACATATCTCACTCTTCCCTATTTTCATTTTTTTTTCACCAAAATGTTAAATAAGTGATATTAGGGGAAAACAAAATTTAACTGAATCCCCTCCCTAATGGATAAAAAGTAGAGAGAATTTATTGTGGTAAGTAGAGAAAACATAAAGTGAAGTTATGAAAACATGCACAACAAAGCCACAATTATCCCTTAGAATTTGTTGACCCAATTCCACTCCTTTCTTCTAACTTGTTCTTATCGCATCCCCACACCCAACATTTCACCTTGCCATTTCCTCCCCCACCACCTCCACCTCCACCCCAACCCTCACCACCACCACCTCCTCCACCTCCACCACTGCCATCACCACCACCTCCTCCTCCTCCCCCACTTCCACCACCACCGCCACCACCACCACCACCACCACCACTTCCACTTCCTCCTCCCCATCCACCTCCACCTCCTCCACCCCCTCCACCCCCTCCTCCACCACTTCCTCCACCCCATCCATGACCCTGTCCATTTCCTCCTCCTCCTCCACCACCACCACCTGAGCCTCCTCCACCTCCACCACCACCACCTGAGCCTCCTCCACCTCCACCGCCACTTCCTCCACCCCTTCTTTTTCGCCCTTTATGTTGACCTCCTCCTCCACTCCCACCTCCATTTCCTCCACCCCCGCCACCACCTCCTCCTTTTCCACCGTTCCCCCCACTGAATTTCATTTCACCTAATAACATTTCCGACGAGTTTGTCCCATTCACACCAACATCTCCCCTCAAACCACGAGAAACTTCAGCGGTAGAGTTGACCATGCCATTGCCACCCTTTAATTCATGAAAATCATTTTTCACATTACCTAAACAAGGGCTTAGAATCGCAACAGTCACCAGAAACACCCCAAACACACTCCTCACACACCCCATGTTTTGGTTTTCCTAGATTATGATGCACAGCACTAACCTCATACCACCCTTTTATACCCTTCGCATTGCACTGGGAGCACTCGTGTATTCGCATTCCCAAAATCCCCTAACCCTTCCATAAAGCAGCAAAAGTTAGGCCATGGTGATGATGAATGAAGACAAGACATGCAACTTTGATTTGCCTTCAAGTGCAATTTGTCCCCACCTCTATTTTCCCACCAATTTTCTTTACACTACATGCAATCCAGAGCATATTATTAATAACACCAATACGTAAAATCTCTTAGTCCCAGTTCGTTTAGGACACATATAATTACTCAAAACTCAAAGTTCTTTATTACTTAGTTCACTTTATTCTGGAAAATGTCTCCTTGTTATTGGAGCACCCAAGCATGAAATACCTAAGTGAAAGCATATAAAATGGTGTAATTGTGGTGATGAAATTCGTTATTTGGCTTTTCATGGACCCTATAGTGTTTCATAGAATTTAGAAACGTCAACAAATATTATATTAAATATTCTTTCTAATAAGAACTTAAATTATATCATACATTATTTCACAATATTCAAGAACAAGAACAGTGTTGTTATATTAGTACCTATTATTGTACTGTAAATAAAAACTATCACAACAAACAACTGCTCTAATAATAAAACTGCATAAGAATTTAGTTCTTTAGATTTAAGAATCAATTACCAATACCCATTGTGTTATGAGAGACAAGTATACACAAAGAACCACATGATGATGTCTAGATCTCCAAATGTATTCCTTTTTTTATGTATATTAATTAGCATAAATGATAACACATGATGTTTGTTCTGCATCATGTTTGATAGCAGCAGTGCATTATAGTCTTTATTTCTGCTATAGATTAGATTATGTTGGTCTGCTAATTACATATAAGAAGCACTTCCTCTGAGAAGGTTAGCCATTGGCTTTGCAAGTTGAAAACCTCTATAGCTATTATAATTGCAAGTCCATTAAGTAAAGAGATTGACGATGGTGTATATGTATATTGCGTAAAGCACATGGAATGGAGAGGGGATATTGTTGGGTGGGATGGTGTTGGCTTTTTCTTAAAGATTAGAATTTTGGTGGAAGCTGTGGTAGTGGCTTCGTGACAAAGATGACATGTGGTGGACCTGAAGAAACAATATCGAATAGGTATGGCAGGGATGATTGGTAGTAGTGGAGGTAATGTGAATGTTGCATAATGGTGCAGTGTCTTGGATTTTTGAAGTGCATTAAAAGAGTTGCAATATGTGGGTCTTGGTTGATGCGAATTGGAAGGTGGATTTGTTCTTGTCCTCCCATCATTTCTAAGTATGGAGGAAATACTTGCTTATCCTTCTGTTCCTTCTACTTCAGCCTTCTTCAACCTTCCAGAGGGTCTCATACTAGTACTCGTTTAGGTGCTCAATCTTCATGGAGAAAATTGACTAGTGATTTCACTGGAATGAAAGGGAAATAATACCTTTACCACCAAGTCACATCCATTATAATAACACTAGTGCAAACCCAGTAGTATATATATATATATATCTACATTTTTCTCTTCAACATGTTGAATAAACTTTAAATGTTAATTTGTAGGTTTTAAAATTAAAAGTTATTAGAAAATAAAAGAATAGAATGAGAGTTTTGTGAGTGAAATTTTATTATATTGTTAGTGGGATTTTAAAACTATAATGAAATTTTTTCTAGAAGAGTTTTAAATCTATAAATAGATGTTCTCTCGGTTCTAAGATACATCGAAATATAATAAAGAAGAAATACAACAAAAAAGTATTTCTTTTAAAAAAATAATGTGTTTCTTTTTTGTTTTAAGTGACTACCTTCAAATGTTATCTTGATAAAACATCACATTCAGTTAAAGTGTGTTATCCAACTTTAAACTAAAGATCAATTTAAAGTATGTTTTATTTCACTTTTAAAGATTCATTCATTTTATCTCTTTAAACCACATTTGTCCTCTTTCAAGTTAAAATGTTTGTTGAAATAACTACATATACTTATTTAGACAATCTTATAATTTTATGATAGATTGTGTCATAACAATTTATAACAAAATAATATTTTTTAAAGTGATATGTATAATTTTGTGACAGAAAATAAATTATTTGTAACAATATGTTTTCTGTCTTATGACAACGTTATAATTTTGTTATAAATTATCTCACTAATATTTGGTAACCGGTTTTATTTGTTTTGTGACATACCTTTTGTCACAAAATAAATTTTTTTTATTAATAAAATAATAATTAACATGTATTTTTGGTAATATTTTATTATTATAAGATGTTTAACAACTTTTTTAGAAAATATTATATATTTTCTGTAAAACAATATTTTATAATAAAAGGTTTGACAATTTTATAATAACAAAAACTACAAAAAAGAATCAAATAAATCTGGGAAACATTGATTTTGTTTAACTCAAATTTTATATTAAATTTAAACCAAATCAAACCTAGAGCTAATTATTATGTTTAATTCAAATGATTATTTAATAAAAAAATTGAAGCAAACTAAGTCACATGCATCCCAATAAATAACATGGTTTTTTTATATGTAAACCACCAGATTCCAACTATAATCATTCAGTGGGGCTACGATGTGAGTGTGTATATATATATAGAGAGAGAGAAGGTCCAAGGAGTGACTCTTGATTCTGATTAGCCCATGCAAGTTGTAGCCCAACAAACAAAGATTTCAAAATAGACCATTAATATTGGCACAGCCAAAAATTACTATTAAAACCTCCCCTGGTAATATTTTTTAACCATGGAAACTTTCGTTGTATATTTATTTACACTAGATTTATGAATCAGGTGAAAAATATCTTTGGAATATAATTGTTCTATCAGACATATTTTTATACTTTTCTTTTTCTTATTTTCAAAATGGATTAAATAGTAATTTACTTTCTCTCTTTTCTCTTATAAAAAATATAGATAAAGAAAAGGAGGTTGTGTAATAAGATTATGTTTTAGATTATGGGGTGGCAATTCAACTAGATAACAAAACTGGGAGCACTTTTGTATCGTAAAAGGATTGGATCACTTTGAAGTAATATATATTTATTAATTTTTATTGCTGATAAAAAAATATTTTAAATTATTAAGAAAAAAAATTATAACAAAAGCATCCACATTAATTAAAGAGTAACAAATTCCAAACTGTCACCCATAAAAGGATAAACATGAAGTTAACTATGTTTCGATTTTCAAAATTGTCTTTTGCTTATTAATTGGTTGAACAAATTTTATATTGGATGGACACTTTTAACGTAAGAAATATCAATGAAAGACCTTAAAACTAATGAATCAATGTTGAAGCTTCCATTTGTAATTACCAGTATGCCATCTTTCTTGTTATATTTAAATTTAGAGAGACGATTCCTCAACTGTCATTTTCTAGGCATTATTATATTTGTACGAGAAATTTTCAACTCCATAAAGAGCTTGGTATTCAATCCTTTCAGTCCTTGTTCTTCACCTTCTTTTTTTATTTTTATTCTTTTTCTTTGTCCATTTGGTAACTGTGTTTGTCACTCAAAATAAACTAATCAAATTAAAACATACCGAGACAGCTTAAAAAGAGATAAAGGAGAAGATGGAAATGTGATGATATGTGGTGTAATAAGTATATTGTTTAAAATTAAATTAAATTAAATTAAATTAAATTAATTAAATCCATAGAGTTACCACTTTGACTTGGTTAACCCAGATATGAAAATGGTGTTATTTGAAACTATTGATACCGATAAAGTTTTACCAATTTGGAATAAGTAAGTCGTGGGGTTGGCAAAGGAGTTTGATGATAGAAACAAAGTCGTGAGAATGGTACACAGTTTTGTGTTGAAATCATGTAGTGGTATTTGCACAATTTTGTTTAATATGTTAATTAATTAAAGTTGGGTATGGAGGATGATAAAGTTTGTTAGTTTGTTTTTTTGGTTAATTTATTTTGGAACTTTTCTATTTGTAACTCCTTTGCCCCTATATTTGGACCTTTTGTTTACTGGTTTGCCTTTTTATATAATGCACCATTGTAATTACTAAACACATTGAATAATAATTTTTTTTTCTCGGTATTATTGTTCATTTTTGTTATTATTTTTAGTTTAGGGTTCATCATGCACCTCTGTTTTTTCTTTTTCTTTCAGAACGTTGAGTCTCTATGCTTTCTTTGTTGCCGAAGACACATTCTTCATAAGTGCTTCTTTACTACGAGAAAAAGTCATCATGTGCATCATCATCTTCCTCAAGGCGATTACTCCACTACTATGCAGAATAGTGTTTTAACGAAGATTAAAAAGGTTATATTAAGACGGTTTGAGAACCATTGTTATTCTGTGTGTCAATATAAACAAATGATTAATAATGACAATTCTAGAACTGTCATTATAAATGATTGTTGGTTGACTACAAAAAATAAAAAAACATATTTTTAAAGACGGTTACAAATGGTTTAGGATTTAGGTTCCAGATGGAATCTTCGTTATAAGTGTATTTTTTTTAAAATAAAATGTTTTATTATTATGCATATACTCTAATCCTGTATAAAATATCAAATTTTTATAATAATGCATGTAATATCATAATTTAAATATAAAAGTCTACATACAATAAATTAGTACATATAACATTCTACAAAAGGTTGTACAAAATATGAATCATAAACCCCAAATTTTAAAGTGTTTTTGTATTGAGGTATTACTTGAACCTCTATCAATTTCAGCTTGCACAATAGTCGACATCCATTGCATAACATAATAACCATACTCATAATTTCCATATTGCTTTAAAGTGAATGAACAAATATATTTTAAATACCTTAAGGTGCATCAAAGTGAGTTTTTTTTTTCATTTGCACTTCCCCTCCCACTCAACATGTTATATCCAAAATAAACACTAAAATAATAAGATTTTAGGTTAGAATATGTATGAGTAATAAATTTGTGAATGTAATATAATTATAATGGTTTGATAAATCTCTAAATTTATACTAGGGAACATCATGCAAAATTTCAAAATTTTCTGATAAGTGAAAACATGGAAACTAAAACCTTAAAATACCTAAATAAACCTTAAAAATAATAAAAATAATAGCAAAGGATAGATTTTTGGAATTTTGGTTGATACGTCTAGTCTTTGTTCTTCTTGATACTTTTACATCTCACAAAAACATATTTTCTATAATGTCCAATATATTTGTCACTTCTACCATGACACATTCATCATCATACCATCCACTTTCACTATTTAGATGAATATTCATTATTTTTATCATTTAATTATTCTCGTTTAACTTAATCATACAAATTTTTAGATTCAAAGAATAAGAAAACAACATAATTACACAAATAATAATATATATTTTTAAAAACCTAACATCTTCGTGTTATCAAATTATTCAACAAAAATAATATAAACCAATACACTAAAAGAAAAATAGTTTTGACAAATTTATTTTTACATTATCTAAAATTAAAAAATCTGTTAAGAAATTTAAAACTATCGATTTTTATAAAAGAAATCAACGAATTGCAGCTTTTTCTTAATAAAACGACCGGTAAGTGAGCCCATAAAAGGGACCGTCTGCCCTACCGTAGCAACTCACGGGATTGCAATCTGTGCAAACTTTTCAAACTACTCCTTTCCTTCTTTCATTCCAATCATAATCAAAACAGCAGAATATCTTATAGGAATCAGAATAAAAGTTTTGTTAACACTGCAAAATACTAAATAACGGCATAAGATTTCGTAACCAAAATCCACACCATGGATTTACTCCTACCATTGTTAATAATCCCGTTCACGTTGGTGCTGTGGGTTTTACTGTCTCCAATTCGCAGAAAAACGGCGCCGTATCCACCGGGGCCAAAAGGCCTTCCCATCATAGGCAACATCAACATCATGGATCAGTTCACACACAGAGGCTTGGCCAAACTCGCCAAGCAATACGGCGCCGTTTTGCACCTCCGCATCGGCTTCCTCCACACGGTGGTCATTTCAAATGCCGAAAAGGCGCGTCGAGTGCTCCAAGCCCAAGACAAAATATTTTCCAACCGCCCTGCCATCGCAGCCATCAGGTATCTAACCTACGACCGCGCCGACATGGCTTTCGCTCACTACGGACCCTTCTGGCGCCAGATGCGCCAAATCTGCGTCATCAAACTCTTCAGCCGCATGTTTCTCTCGCTGGATGTCTCGTACAACCTCGCTGGATGTCTCGTACAACCTCAGTGTGAATACTAGATGTGGCTTGGCTAGCGCACGTACCAGGTGTTACCTGCTGTCCCACCGTGATCACCCCTGCATTGTTCCATACACGTTATGGGTTAGAGAGCACCAATCACCGACTGGCTGCTAGCTCCCTTAGGCCACTCTCGTGCACAGTACTATGAAGCACCTGATCTTCTCCTTCTTCCATTACTCAAGACTCATACGCAACATTCTCGCTGGGAATTGCCTCTCGCTCCTAGCCTGCTTGTGCGTGGCGCGACAACCGATCGTCTCATCTAAATGATGATCGCGCATTCCGTTTGACAACCGATCACCTCCGGGTAACCCTCTCTACGACACACCACACATCTGCTTCCCTGGCCCACGTGTGCCACTAAGAACGGTCCACGTGACTATCTACTGTTGACGTCACCGCCAACCGACCACCGACCGGATCAATTTCAATTATTCAGGAGTTTTCAGTGTTGTTTAGAGCCTTGAACATTGCGGACTTTGTGCCTTGTCTCGGGTGGATTGATCCTCAGGGCCTCAACTTGAGACTGGTGCAGGCACGCGCCGCCTTGGATAGCTTCATTGATAAGATCATTGAGGAGCATGTGGAGAAGAAGAAGAGGAGTGGGAAGAGTTGTGACAATGAAAGTGACATGGTTGATGAGTTGCTGAACTTTTACAGTGAAAATCCCAAATTGAATGAAGAATCAAACGACCTCCACAACTCCATCACACTCACCAAACACGACATCAAAGCCATAATCATGGTATCCTACTTCTATGCCCTTTTAACTCTTCTCTTCTCTTCTCTTATATTTCTATATAATTATTCCAATCAAAAACTTCTCTTCAGATTTACATCGAGGGATTCATCTATTAAATTAAGTTTCTAAAACTCTTTTTTTTAAAATAATTTTCAAATCTTATTACTTCTAATTATTTATCATATTTAACTATGGCATACAACCGATGGTAAAAGAGTTAAATATTTTCTTTTGTAAAAAACAATTTAGCGAAAAATTAAGTTGAAAAATTCTCAAAAAAATGTTTTCTGCAAATATAGTTTTTTAAATGATAAACTAAATATGAAAAAGTTATGGTTGAAATTTTGAAAACTTTATATTTTTTTTTGCAAAGGCTACCTTGTACCCCCACGCAGTTTTTTTATGGTAAAAAATAATATTTAATAAGATTTGTGTACATATTGTACTTTACTGAGAATTAAGGACTATCAAGTGTTTACTGTTCCTAATTTAAACTTTCTATATATAATAAAAAATTGAATAAATTTAATCGCATAACATGTAATTATTACATTTGGCTCTATGTTTAGAATATTTATCTCAGTATATATATTGTTTTCTAAAAAATCAAATAAATTAAAATAATTATTTTTAATGTTATTTTAGGGTGTGGTTCAAATGTAAAGTAGAACAAATTTAATGTTATTAATAGGGTGTCACACTAGATTAAACAGTCGAAAAGGTTTGGTTTGCGTAATTTAAAACAACAATTATTCTTTCTTTTTACATATTCTCTTATTCAATAAAACTAAACAAAAAAAGTTAATGCTAAAAATGGTAATTGTAATGTAAGTGAGGACTTGGACATTACGAACAAATGATATCACGTAGTGTGTATTGCATGAGAGTGTGCATGCATAATTTTCCAAAGAATAAGGTGAAAGCATAGAAGTTCGTTACTATTTCACTTTCACTTTTTCGACCATAAAAGGGAAAAACAAATAAGTGATAACAATTGCACAACATGCAGCACGTTGTGCAGGACGTCATGTGTAGAAACATTGCAAAAGACAGAGTTTTGGGATAAACCTGTTTCAAGCAATTTTTACTCTGTTGTATTTGGCTACATCTTTTTGTTTTTTTATGTGGTTTTTAACGTGGAGATGAGAGAATAAATATTATCATTGAAGAATTAATTTCTATATTTGATCATTTTGGTCAGTGTAACTACAAAAAGTATTTTGTCATTCAAATAAATATTTGGTATTTGGGTACAATAATTACTATAACAATAATATATATTTATTTTGGTAGAAATGTTCAATATTTAAGTGTAATTATTATTATAATAATAATGTATACTTGTTTTGCTTATTATACCTATTTATAATACATAATATATTGATGGACTTTTTACTTTTGGACTTAAATCAAAGTGTATATGTTAAAATTAATTTGATACTATTTAATTCCTAATCATAATACTTTGGATCGATACCGGAATACTATATAACTCAATTGATTGTTGGGATTATATACCTTATCTTTTTATATTATATATGGATTGTAACATTTCTAATATTTATTTATTTATTTATTAATTAATTAATTAGTGAGAAAAAATAAATAAAAATGCAGGACGTGATGTTCGGAGGGACCGAAACGGTGGCATTAGCAATTGAATGGACGATGGTGGAGCTAATGAGAAGCCCAGAAGACCTGCAACGCGTGCAGCAAGAACTCGCTGACGTGGCAGGTCTGGACCGGCGCGTGGAGGAATCGGACCTTGAAAAGCTCGCCTTTCTGAAATGTGCGGTGAAGGAGACGCTGCGGATGCACCCGCCGATTCCACTTCTCCCCCACGCGGCGGCGGAGGACGCGGTGGTGTGTGGGTACCACGTGCCGAAGGGGTCGCGGCTGATGATAAACGCGTGGGCCATAGGAAGGGACGGGGACTCGTGGGAGGAGCCGGAAGCGTTCAAGCCGTC
>Ga0123342_1003061_pt1 | contig 27247 bp, 14 predicted proteins | sample Turbeawhitnodule_FD_89960 | JGI IMG/M metagenome (GOLD analysis project Ga0123342, IMG submission 89960) | Root nodule microbial communities of legume samples collected from Mexico - Turtle bean Mexico white nodule | ecosystem: Host-associated > Plants > Roots > Nodule | place: Mexico: Nepantla...
AAGATCATGCGCTGCGGCATGATATTTTCCTTTTCGCCTTTACAACTAACGCCATTTAACACAAAATAAATTTATCAAAAAAAAAAAATACAAAAAAAATAAAAAAAAAAATAAAAAAAAATAAATAAAATATTGTGTGAATAATTATAAAGTGAATATATATATATATGAGTGAGATATATTATATATATATATATATATATATATATATATATATATATATATATATATATTTATTGGTTATTATTTAGTATAGGCGATAGCTATTAGATTATTTCTTAACAAAAATTTAATGATAACATTCACAGTTTATTTTATACATAGTTACTTATTGTTATATTAAGAGATATGTGAATGATTATATGAAATATATATAATAAAATTTAATAAAGAAAAAATATTTTAATATTTAGTCATATTTATTATTTATTAAACTTTAGGGTTCAGGGTTTATTAAACTTTATATTACAAATTCATCTAGTGTTTTAGACTATCAAATCAAGTTTAGATTGAGTTTTAACAATTTTATTGCTAAGAATATCATTAGATTAGATGATGCTTGATAATAATGTGCATGAGCATGTTGGTTTGTTTTCTTCATAACCAATTCTCATGTCATACTGTTTTTTTATATTCTTATAACAAATTAATTTACTAATATCTATTGAGGATGTTCTTTTTAATTTTTTTCAAAATATGTATTTTTATTTTCAAGATTTTGTCAAAGACTATTTTTCGTACAATACAATTCCTTATTGTGTCTTAACTTGTAATTTGCATTTGTAGGATCATTTATAGGACCATACTAGTTTTTAAAACTTCTGTGTTTTTGTCATGGTTTTTAAAAGAAGTCAGACGATTTAAATAAGTTTATTATAAGTTTTGCATTTATCGGCCCACTTCAATATTTTATTAAAATATCATAAAAAGTCTTTGAAAACACATTAATCATCACTGAATATAATTAATTAGATTAGTTTATATAAAAACCTTTTATGTATATTTCTAGAGTTTCAAGTCTTACAAAACTACAACTAATTTATTCTAGTTCTCAATAACTCTTTAAGAACATAAATTTGTAAAAAAATTATGAAATTGAAGATATTGATATATTTGTATAAATTCTTGCTCTTATTTTTTTTTATTATCTATCACATCAAAGGATATATTTTCACTCACATTTGATTTTTAGTTGATTTTTTTCTATTAATAGGGTTTAATGTTTTATGTAATATGTTTCTACGTGATCCAGTGATATTCTTGGTTTTCAAGAGGGTTATAGATTTGATGGATTGTATTTTTTACATACAAAATTTGTTTATAATATTTAAAATAGTAGAACAATCCCATAAAATTATAGTGATTAAAATTATATATAAATTCATAGAGAAATTTAAACACAACCAAAATAATATAAGATTCATGATATTTTTTTTCTATCCTTTATCTTATTTTTTATTTTTTTTCTTGCAAGGGATCATAGCTTAGGTTCTTTGATTATTAACAGAGTATTATAACTTTTTTCACAAAATTTATCATACTAATAAAATAAAAATTTATATATTAACTTATCCCTCCTGAGGATTTTCAATATATTTCCCTAACATATATAATAATGCAATTAACGCATCAAGTATCCATATCCAAATTCACAACACCATCTTCCAATAAAAAAATAATATGGTCTTTATATGTGCACCAAAATCCAAGCATGGCCACTAAAAAATGGAAATAGCTCTTAGAATTTTAATAAAGGGTTTTAGATTTTGGATAATAAATCCACTCACTTTTGAATAAAAGAAGGTAAGAATTCAAAACATTTCTTTACCATTGAAATTTGCTTATAACTTACTTTCCACGACCTTTGCAACAATACATATATTTAAAATGGCAAACTTAGAAAAGTTTGAATCAAATGTAACTATATATAGGAGTGATGTATAAGATTTAACAATCTTTTGAATCACATAGTGAATTCAAACTTTGTTAACAAAATTGTACATTTTAAAAGGAAAATCATGATACATGTTACCTTATTAATTTTGATAGTTTGAAACATACTTGTTTTAGTAAGTTTTTTTTTCTCTTATTTTTTTCCACTATTTTGTATTCGATTTTATTTTCAGTGTTTTTTTATATTAAATGTTAATTTTTTTTTCAAGGCTAATTTCTGTTTTTCAGTTATTATGATAATATGAGAAGAAAATAACGGGGTTGTTATATTGAATGTTTATTATTATTTAAGATTGCATTCATATTGACTTTAATCCTATTCGCAAGAGTCTAAAAACTTATCGGGTCCAACCTATGACACCTTAAACCCCAACCTCAGAACAAATCTTAAAGGCTAACTAATCGGATACAACCCGCACCACAAGCCCCAAGCCTCAGGTCGAGACCTTATAAACTAAGTAATTGAAATTTTGTTAGTAGTAATCGACTGAGCATTGGGCTCAGCATCATGCTAAGTGTCATACTTGTGATGAAATTTTACTTTACCAAGTTAAGACTTGACACCATGTCAAGTGCAATACTTATGATTTTTTTTTACTTTAGTCGAGTGGACCGTGTCAAAACTCGACACCATGCCAAGTGCAATACTTGGGATGATTCTTTTACTTCAATCGAGTGGACCGAGTCAAGACATGACACCATGTCAAGTGCAATACTTAGGATAATTTCTTTATTTCAGTCGAGTGGACCGATTTAAGACTCGACACCATGCCAAGTACAATTCTTGTGATGGTTTTTTTTACTTCAATCACGTGAACCAAGTTAAGACTCAGGACCATGCCAAGTGCAATAGTTGATATGATTTTTTATTTCATTCGAGTGGACTAAGTTAAGACTCGCCACCATGACAAGTGTAATACTTTGGATGATTTTTTACTTTAATCAGGTGGGCCAAACATTGACGTCAACACTATGTTAATAATCACAATTTTCGTTAAAAACCTTAAAAAAAAGTCAACAATAAATAAAATAGAGTATATCAAAACTAAAAAAAAAAATCAAACAAATCAATAAAATAATACGAAAGGAGTAATAAATTTACAATTTTTAAGATAAACCTATGTAAAAAGACTAATTAAAATTACATAGAAAAAGATCAGTAAACTAATATTTAAAGATAAAAGAAATCAACAAATGTGATCAACCTATTCCTCAAGGCTTGACACAAGAAAATCAAGAAATATTTGTTTCACTAAAACCTTGAGACAATTAGACTTTATATATTTTAGAATGAATTTAGATTATTTTCGGAGTCATTCTACCATATTAATGCACTGTTCTTTTATAATATATAGTTTTCCAAACATTTATATTTTAATAATTCAATTTTTTTTGACAATAAATAAAAAAATTCTATAGCATTATATTATATTTTTTTTCCATAAAATTTATATTATGTAAAATAAACATTTAAGTGATAGCGGTATATTGTTAAAGTTTTACAGTTTAACCATATGTAATATTACAATTAATATATTCTATTAACAAATAAACTTAAACTACCTTTATCAAAATTTTGGACAAAATTAAAATATAGACAAACCTATCTAACCAGAAATATAAATACTCTAATTTAATAAAATTTAAATCCAAATTAATGATTTTTTTGGGTGAATCCTACATACACTAGTTTAAGAAAATTTAAATTCAAATTAATTAAAATTTTGGGGTTGGATCATAAATACTATAGTTTAAGAAATTTTAAATTCAAATTAATTAAAATTTTTGGGTTGGCTTGAGAAATTTATTGTGTAAACTACCGGATAATGCTTTAAAACATAATTAAGGAATTGCTATTAAAATAGTAAAAACAAGCTATAATAAAATAGAAAATAAATGATGAAATACAAAGAAAGAAAGAAAGTAGATAATAAATTAAAATTGAAATGAAAATTAGCCAATTTTTTTTTTTCTTGATATATGAGATTTAATGATTCCAAACTATATATATACTTTCATTCGTACTACTTTACGAACGTAATGTAATTTCACTTAGATCAAAAGCTTGATATTTGATGTCCCGTATTTCATTCTTTTTGTCTTATCGTACTTTACTTATATTTCTAAAAATGACACATAATTATTTACCTTGTTAAAATTTTCAATTTCCATTATTATCCATTTCTATCTTGTTAAAACTCAAAACCCACCATTTTCACCATATGTGGAAGACGGTCTCACTCACGTAAACCATTCATAAGTGTCCCCATCTCAAACGTGAAAAAACAAAAAATAAAAAAAACACAGAATTTGGAGTGAAGCCATGGACAAAAGCAGAAATTAATAAGGAAATCCTTCCATTTATAATAGCCTCCTCCTTGAAAAACATGAGAAAATATAAGGAAGGAGCTTTTGACTGAGAAACCAGCTTTCCTCTTACACTCTTATTTCATCCAACCCTTCTTTTCCTCTTTACACACTCAAACAAATTTTCAACCCTCTCTGTTCTATCGCTCTTCTTTTTCTTTTTCTTCTTCTTCTTATTCGGTTGTACTAACTGAAATTAGGGTTTTGTTCTGTTATCATTGTAATTTATAGTTGTTTATTTTTTGTTTCAATTTTGTAATTTTTCTTCGCTTATATTGATTTTTTCTGATTTGATGTAAAGAATTCAATAACAGAGATACTATTTTCATCTTGTAATCTAGTTTCTACATCTTTGTCGCGCAATTGTATGTAAATTAGGGTTAGGATTAGGTTTATTTTTATTTTTAGTTTTGAGGCGTTTGATTTGGCGGGCATGGAGAACTCGCGTAGACCGTTCGATAGATCGCGAGAGCCAGGACCCAAGAAGGCCCGATTGATTGAAGAGCTGGATCGGGCTCCGAATTCGGGTGCGAGACAGTTTCCTCAGCTACAAGTGATTTCTGGGGTTGCAACGTTACCGTCTGCAAGGTTTAGAACAAACGAAAGAGACCTTGAAAGCAATGATTTTGGTCGCCGGGGTGGTGCTGGAGGTGGCGGTTATCAGCCCCAGCCACTGCCATTTCAGGAGCTTGTTACTCAGTATAAGGCAGCTCTTGCAGAACTTACTTTCAACTCGAAACCGATAATTACCAACTTGACTATCATTGCAGGGGAGAACCAAGCTGCGGAGAAGGCCATTGCAGCAACTGTTTGTGCTAACATTCTAGAGGTGAACTTAGTTTATAGTACTGTGCAGCTGTTTCTCTGTTCAATTGTTGTTTTGTTAGGGATATGTAGCCAATTGCTGATTGAATTGAACGGATAGAAAAAAAAGGAATTTTATATTATGTTGGTGATCCTGATAGAAAATTGTTGTAACATACTTGGAATAGAAAAGGAAAACGGGATTTGATATTATGTTGGTGTTCCTGATATTGTGATAAATGGCGTCATTTCTTATGTTATGTAGTGTGGTACAGCGTCTTTCCGAGAAAGCGGCAGTATTGTAATGTTTGCTATGGAATGTGGTTTTTTAGCTGTTGTAACTGTTGTAGAAGTTGTTGATGATTGGGAAAGAGTTGCAGTTGCCACGGGAGGAGAAAAAAAATGTTTGGAGATATGGGCTTTATTATAATTTTCCAATTTCATTTTATTGGTCCACTCAATGTTTGGCGTATATAGAGAGAGCTCTGCAATCAAAATAAAAATAAAGTTAAAAAGGCTATCATTCTTCAATCTGCAAGATTATGGCAGTTTTGTAATCATTTGCAACAGACAAGCAGCATCATTAGAGAGTGGTACACCACAGTTGTCCTGGTATTTTCTTGACTAAGTATGCACAGGGGAAGATGAATCTATAAAGTAATTTAAGTGTACACATCATATGAGGAAAAAAATTACCATTTCACTGTTTCCAATCTCATAAATGTTCTCTCTGTCCATCTCCCTCTCTCCAATTCTAATATTTGTAATATACATTGTACTTTCACAGTATTTTGTCACTCCGTAGATCATGATCCAATGCATCGTTTCAAGTTTTATAGCCAAGTTGTACAAAGACATTGTAATTTTTATCATTTCATTTTTCTACTTGTAGATTTGCTTTGATTGAGGAAGTTACATGTAATTTATAGGAATGGAGATTGTGGATAAGACGTTTCATATTTCTTGAGTTTCCGAAGACTACTGTAATACATCTTGTACATTGTTAAGACTTTTGTTATATGTTGCACTTGTTCCATGAAGGGCAACATATGATCAAAATGGCCAATAAAATATTTATCCTGTTTTTGTTTACTTTTGTTATTTGTCTCCTTACTACAAGACCTTGACTGTTACAGGCAACTAGAACTAAGGAATGAAATAACTAACAATTTTGAACAGTCGTGACATTTTAGCGAAACTTTTATGTAACTTTAGACCCAATTGCTGTTGATATACTATTTGTGGATTTTAATTTTATTTACTGCTATTTTTCAAGTGCGACCAGTATATATTAGTTTCTGTTACTTTACACGTGCAGGCTGTCTTTTTTCTTGTTTTTTGGTCATTATTCTTTTTGTAATACTAAAAAAGGTCTTTTTTCATAAGTTGTGTTAATGAATTTCCAGGTTCCTAGTGATCAAAAGCTGCCATCACTTTATCTCTTAGACAGTATTGTTAAGAATATTGGGCGGGATTATATAAAATACTTTGCTGCCAGGCTACCTGAGGTTAGACATTTATTCTTCTTTTAGCCTGTTGTTGATTTCATTTTTCCTCTCTTGTAATCTTCATCTTTTACTTGTATATGGCGAATATGTTAAGTAGTTATGTTATGCAAGTACTCAAGTGCTGCATGTCTTTCTGGATTTAGATGTCTATTTTTAAGGTGATAGTTTCTAATTCTCCTTTACATTTTAGGTATTCTGCAAAGCATACAGACAGGTTGATCCTTCTGTCCATCAAAGTATGAGACATCTTTTCGGAACTTGGAAAGGAGTCTTTCCTCCTCAGACCCTTCAGATTATTGAGAAAGAATTAGGCTTCACTTCTGCAGTCAATGGCTCATCTGCTTCTGCTACACTCAGGAGTGATTCACAGTCACAACGCCCACCTCATAGTATCCATGTTAATCCCAAGTATTTAGAAAGGCAACGTCTACAGCAGTCCAGCAGGGTGGGTGAAATGATTGCACCTCAAATTTATCTTTTAAAGTTTTAAAACATTGATTTGTTTGGGATAGATCAAGATACAAATTCAGAATTTATGTTGTGATGAATTGGATATGAATTCATTCCCTGATGAAAATGGATTTGGATATATCATATGGATTAATTGACACACCTTAACACTTATCACTAACACTTTTTTGACGGACAATATGTCCTGTGGGATATCGTAGACAACTGCACTTTATACATCTAGTCAACCAACTCTAGCTTAGATGCATAAACTTGGAAACATTGAACTCTTCCCCCCAGTTGGGATGAGTTTGTTAGAGAGCTAACTGTCACTGTTCTGTAGATATTATCCATACAATGATGGCCTTGCAGAGCTGATAATTTAACTGTTATACCAAAAGAGATTTTGTCGTGTTACTTTAAGTTGCCACATCCTTTCTTATTTCACATTTCTAGTGCTTAATTCTTTTGGCATCTACTTTTTCTGTCTTGAAGACTAAAGGAGTTGTTGATGATATGACTGGAGCCATTTCAAACTCAAATGATGACCTAGAGATGCCTGGTAGAACCTTAGGTGTTTTACGACCATGGGTGGATCCTAATGTTACTGTTAATGTCAGTTCACGTGAAGTAAAGTTTCTTTCCCCTTATTCCATTCACTGTCAGTTGTCATAATTTAATGTGATAATCTACATTGCAGAATGATCGTGCTCGAAGAGATGCATTCAATGATTCTGTTCCGGAAAAGAGCACTGGTGCATCCTATGGAAGCAATGAATTTGGTTCCAATATTTCAAGGAATTTGGGCTTGGGTATCAGCCGACCTGGTGGTAGGGTGACTGAGTCAGGACATGACAAAGGTTGGTACAACAAATCTGGTGTTGTTGCGGGGACCATGCCTGGACAAAGAAATGGTTTGAGTCTCAAGTATAGTTTTTTGAATACTGAAGCACCAAAGTCCATGATTTTGGATACACATCATCAACCAGCACAAAAAATAACAAGCACACAGAGCAGTGTGATCTCAAATAGCTGGAAAAATTCTGAGGAAGAGGAGTACACATGGGATGAGATGAACTCTGGCTTGACTGGTCATGGTACATCTATTGTTAGCAGCTTGAGCAAAGATGCTTGGACTGCTGATGATGATAATTTGGTAAGCTTGGTGGTAGTTGGTGGTTTGGCTATCAAATTGATGCAAAATATGTTGGGAAATGGTTAGAGATAAAGCCTGAAGAGAGTATAAATGAACAACAATCCGCATCTCACAAGCTTGTTGATTAGGCTCAAATCTATTTTCTAAAATTATCATAGATTCATTAAAAAATAGGGGTTACCTACCATATTATCTATGCACCAAGTCCAGTAGTGCTGGGCATGAGGGGTTGTACTAGGAAAAACCCTATTCTTACTCTGACCAGAGATAAAGCCTGAAAAAAGTATATATTGGGAGACAACTGTCACACTCATCTCACAAGCTGATTTCTGTTAGATTCATAGGGATGGTATTGAAAACCAATATTTGGTTGAAAAATTCTTCATAAAATTCTGTTTTGGGATGAAATAATATGCCAACTGTAGGTGGCCAGGACACTCTAATTGATACACAAACCAAGCTTAAAGGACTCTTAAAATCCCAATAAAAAGAAGTAAAAGAAACGAAGTTGTACCTAGAATTGGAATCACACATCCCAGGACTCTGGGACCCAAACAACCTGACCCTAATTTTCTAATTACCGTCAGTTAAACTCCAAATCCCTAGAAACACAGATCCTTAAATTACTCACTAACCAGTTAATACAATAACCCTGGTTTTTTCCTGGTCATTTTGCATTCTTAACATTATGTAGCTATGCACATTAATTGTTGTATAAATATAATATATATTTTTTTTTGTGTGCAGGAAGTTGAAGATCGGAACCAAGTCAGAAATCCTTTTGTGGTAAATGCCAATAGAGAAATAGCCATTGAATCTCAAGCCAATGAAAAGAAACGATTTCCTGCATCTCAGCATCATTCATCAATATCATGGAAATTGCAGGAGCAGCACTCTATTGATGAGTTGGATCGGAAGGCTGGTCAGTTGAGCAGATTTGTGTCCACACCGTCTAGTACAAGTGCCTCTACTGCCAGGATGGGGAATCGGCCTTTCCTGTCAAATGCATCCATAGGATTGCCAGGAGTTGCAGGACCATTTCATTCTTTGGGAGATGAAAACCCTTCTGGACAGTCACCTTTGCGACGGAGGTCTCCATCACCGCCAGTAAGTGTGCACTATTCTCATCCTCTGCAAAATCTGGCAGAGCAAGACCTTCCCCAGACTGATAAGGCATCTGAATTTCTGGGAGGTCTACAGAGCCACTATATTAAAGATTCTTCAACTGCCCTTCCTCTTAATATTCAGGATGGTAACTTACAAAGATCACAACTGAAAAATTTGCAGGGTCCATTCTCTTCAATGACTTTCCAGGCAAGGCATCAGCAGCAATTTGGCACTTCTCACAATGAGGTTACTATTAAGACTGAGAAGCCACCTGTGTCAAAAGTTTCTTTAGCCAGAGAAACTAAAAGTAGCACGAGTACAGGGAATCTTCCAACTCGATTAGGTGTTCGACCTTCACGAACAGGTGGTCCTTCCCCTGCCACATTAATTTCTTCAGTGTCCACAATTGCATTACCATCATCATTAGGTCCTTCCAGTGATAATTCACCTGCTCTCTCAAAAATACCTCAAAGAAAGGTTGGACAACCGCCTAGGTTATCTACTCTACCACCTGCATCCTCTAATGTCAGCAGTGCCTCAGCTCAGACAAGTGATGCCAATAATACCTTGAATCCAATTGCTAATCTTTTAAGCTCTTTAGTTGCAAAAGGCTTGATATCTGCAGAAAAAGAATCAACAACTAAGGTGCCCTCTGAGTTGCTGACTCGGTTGGAAGAAGAAAGCGATAGCATTACCACCGGTAACTCTTTGCCTGTGGCCTCAGCTTCTGGTTCTGCAGCTGTTCCGGTCCCTTCTATCAAAGATGATGTTGATGACACTGCAAGAACACCCATATCCTTGTCTGAATCAACCAGCCCAGGAGTTGTAAATCTCATTGGCTTTGAGTTTAAGCTTGATGTGTTACGAGAATTCCATTCATCTGTAATTAGTGGTTTATTTGATGATCTTCCACATCATTGCAGCATTTGTGGCTTTAGACTTAGATTCCAGAAACAGTTAAATAGACACTTGGAGTGGCATGCCACAAGGGATAGAGAAGATAATGGTTTAACTAAGGCATCGAGATGGTATCTTAAGTCAAGTGACTGGATTTTTGGCAAGGCTGAATGTGTATCAGAGAATGAGGCTGATTCTGTAGATACATATGGCAATGAAGCAGACAGAAGTCAAGAAGATGCTACTGTTGTAGCAGCAGATGAAAACCAGTGCTTGTGTGTGTTGTGCGGTGAGCTATTTGAAGATTTTTACTGTGAGGAAAGTGGGGGGTGGATGTTCAAAGGAGCTGTTTACTTTGCTAACTCTGATAGCAACAGTGAGATGGGATTTGGAGATACGAGTACAGGAAGGGGTCCTATCATTCATGCAAATTGCTTATCAGATAACTTGATTTCTAGTGTCCCTGAGATGGTAAGACTTATTACTTGATGTATGTGGACAGAAACGAGGTTTTCTGGTTTAAGTTCAATGTAACATACCTTTCCTATTTGAAAGAGGGTCTCGTTAAATTTATGGTTGCTATGCTCTGATATATCAGTGGAAGTTGAGCATTGAAAATTAACTTGCCCTGTTACCAGACCATTTCAAATGATTGTCCTAGGTTCTGTGTTTCTCAAGTTAAAAAAAATCTGTTTTGTTATTTCCTTTTAATTATTCTGACCTTTTCCCCATTATTTGCTTACTTCAAATTGAAGGACTTTTATTTCTGATAATGTCATCTGTTACATTTTGCAGGAGCAGGATTAAATCAAGTTTGTAGCAAGAGCTTAGAAGGTGAGGGAACAAAAGGTTTACTTTGAATTAATCAAATCTGATGGCTCTTAATGCTAAATTGTTTCTCTAATTGGTTTCTAGAGGTGTCAAACAAATTTTGTGCACCTTTTTTTTTTGTTTTCTTTAGTTTCTTTTGCACCCAGGAAGGAAGAGGAAATTCCTTGGTGTTCAAAGTGTATAAAGTGCGTTAGCTTTTGCACCTCAACTTTTGCTCATTGATGTGGTTGCAGTACTTCATTTTGCTTATTGAAGTGGATTTTTTTCCTTTTAAACAACATCTGGTTGTAATATGGGGCAAAGCACTATGGTCATAGTAGTTATCCAAATGTTGGATGGCATTCTCTGTATCACATATGAATTCCAACTATTCTGATTCCCTTGTGTGTTTTCCTTACACCCGGTCCTTTGCTAGGGGTTTCGGAATTGCAGTGTTACTTTCTACCGGGACATTGCTTTCCTAATGTTATAAATTTCAGTTCTATGAACAATAGTGAATGTTGATTTGTATTTTTCTTGCAGAGTACTGACTGAGTTTTTCATTTTTGGTGTTCAATAAAGAAGAAAGATGTACATTTCCTATTTGGATGCTGAGCCTTTATTGTTTAACGTTGATTCTGCTAGGTAAATACGCCTTTTCACCCCCCAGCATTTAGTTAGCGAATTATGTACTTAATGAATGGTATTCGCACAGCATTTGTATGTTTTTGTGCAAGAAATTTCTGCAACGCATTTTTTTTTGCGTTTTGCTTTTGTTGTCATTTATTTTTGCTACTGTCAAATTTCTCCCTATTCCTTGTTGCACAAGAGTTGATATTCAGTTTTTTTTTATGCTTTACTTTCAGCACATGTTCTAACTATGACTGAGTCGCATGTGAGGTGATGTGTTTCGTGTGAAAACATTTAAAAAACAAATCAAAATGTTTATTGGAGAGGATTCATTAGTCATCCATGTGCTAATCTTGTTAATTAAGGAGTTAATGAAACTATTCAATTATGTATTGTGTCATGAAATACACTCATTAACTGATATACCTCAATGGTATTTTATGTTATTTTTTTAACCTATTGGCTGCATATTTCAACGTGTTCCCCTTAACATTGGACTAGTGGTGCTTGTGGCAGATGCAACATCAACTGGTTATTGTTCATGGGCACTCAACTTCGTAAGGTCTAACAATTATAATTTGGGTTTTTGGAGGGATAAGGTATCCTAATTACATACATACCTTCCTTGAAAAGAAGAAAAGGTTTAGTGTTCCATTTTTCGTGACAAGTTGTTGTTACATCAAGGGCTATAGAATTACAAATCCTTCTTTTATACAAACAACACGAGTAAATGGACTTGTCACTGGAATTCGATCAACTCATGGTCACCAGAGTGCTAATATGGAAAATACTTTGTATTAATTGTATTTCGGTATCCGATTACTTGTGCAATTTTAATTTTACCATTTTGTACAAATTTTACAATATTAGTTTATTTGTCAGTTACTTGTATTTTTTTCTTGCTTTTATAGATTTTTTATGTGATGGCATGTAATTGATGAAAATTTAAGATGTCAACTCTACTGGGATGCTAACATTTCACAATGTGCTATTAGTGCAAGAGACTAAAATTGCATAATTACTACATTTGCGAAACTGAATAGGTAGATTTGGAACTGAAACTCCTGAGAAATTAAAATTACAAAACTGTGATTCAAAGACTAAAAAGCATTTTAGCTTAGAGTTTAGTTTGGGCAAAGTGAACAAGATGGTCTTGTCTACTCATAGTTATGTAGGAATAATTATATAAATAATATTAGACGTTTATGATTTGTGAATAGACATATTCATCATGGAAAAGGTGTATCCCGAAAACCTTATTTGATGATTCACCGTCTATCCTTAGCTAATATAATTAATTATTTCCTTTTTCATTTTCAGGGACAGGCACAACTTAAATCCCGGAAAAACAGAACATGGTTTTATTGGTTTTATCTTAGGGACTCATACTTAATACTCTGCCTTTGAACAAAAGTTCAAGTTCAATTAATTCAAGGCTTGTGGTATTGTGTGTAGATGTAATCCAAGTGGGCGTCCACCATCATCCTTCTGCTACTGCAGGCTTCATCCTTCACATAGCACTCCTCTGAACCCATTAACTGTATGAAATGAAATAACATCCAAGAGAGCAATTAAACTATTGGCGTTTGGTTTGGAGAAATACTTCATGTTTTCATTTGTTTAAAAAAGTCTACAAAAAATAGTGAACAGAAAGTGAAAACAAAAGACAGAACTCTTTTCCCTTGTTTTCGTAATAACTTTTGAAAACAGAAAACAAATTACAAGAAACCAATACATTGTTATAATTCAAAGTGAGGATAGAAATATAAACAGAAAATATTTTACAGGCCATGAAGGCAATGAATCAGGTAAACAAGTTCATTTTGGTTTTAAACTCTGTAGAAAATGGAGGAGATAGGTTAAACATCACATGTGTTCTTACTTCTTCCATATCATCATTTAGCTGAAGGGATGACTGAGAAATAGCGTTATCATTGACCTCCACTTCCCTCTCACCTATATAAAGTTGTTACAACCTCAGGTGAACAAAGACAAAGACATGAAATAGAATATAATGTAATACAGCATGTGATGTAGTTTACCTTGTCTTGGAGCTTTGGGTGGTTGAAGGAGACGGGCAGAAGCTTGGAAGGAGGAAAGAAGGAGAAGAAAGAAAAGCAAAGCAATGTGTTGCTTCATTGGTTGAATATTAAGGGAGTGAGAGAGCAATAGAGAGGGATGAATGCAAGAGAAAGTAAGCAAGCAAGCATGCAGCAAAGAAAGTGGAAGAAGGAATAAATAAATGAAAAGGTTTGCAATAAAGCTGTTTAAGGAGGGTTTGAGTCACGTGGTGACCCCCCTAATAGTCCATGAATTAGAAGCACCTTCATGGGCCCTACCCATTTACCGTCTTTGTCTTTAACTCAAAACCAACAAAGACACCAACCTTGCTCATATACGTAGTAGCCTCTTCATTCTTCATGTGATAAGAGCATCGCATCATTTCGGTGTGCAGACCCACCGTTTTTCTCAGCATGAAAACACAGGAGAATAAGGATTGTCATTTTCATTGTGGTCCGAAACGGAGCTACAAAACAAAACGAATTAAAGTGATCACACCCAACAATGAAAGATGACTTACTAGCACTTCCTTCGCATCTTTTAAATACAAAAAATGAAATATGACAGCATGAGATCACCAACACGTATTTATTTTGCATCTTCAGAGACCACCAATCTCCCATTATATTCTTATCTGCTCATAAAAGCACTCTAAACTTTACTTTAGTCCTATCTATCGAAAAGCCTGTAATGTGAAACCAGTTCTTAATTAAATTCAGAACTTCCACGCACTTTTGGGAATGTGTTTATTTAGAAATGTTCACAATGGTTCTAGTTGGCTAAATAATAGACAACAAAAAGCTACAAATTTCTGTGGTTTAAAGGTCTAATATCATTCTTAAGTCTAAAAGGTAACATAATAGAAGCTGATTTTCATACACTAATCATCTGATTATTAACAACCAAAAAAGGGACCAACTCATTGACTACCATAATACAGAAATATAGTTATTATGAGAACAATTATTGTCGTGCGAAGCTTAGCTTAAAAACAAAAACTGTGCAAGAATGGGTGGGGCATGCTCTAATAAAGCACAACCTGTACATGTTTATTTGGAGGACTTCACATCACTAAAAAGAAGTTCATTTTTTTTCATTCTTCACCTTTTTCTGCTAAAGTAATTTCAGTAGTGTACAAGGAATGTAAAGGGGTGCAAAGGAGAAGTGATGTGAATCGAACATGATTCTATTTAATGTTCTTGTTCAACCCAAAATTGAAGGTTAGTTAAGACATGAATAATTTTTTGCCACAAAATGATTAATTCTTGTTCTTGAAAAACAAATGATATTGATGCCACTTGTGACAGCTAGGAATAGTAGGAGAATATTTTCTCACATACATTTTATGTGATTGGATGAAGTTACATTGATTACTTAAAATGACCTTTATTCAACTCTTTATTTAATAGATCTCACTTCTTAAATTCACCAGGACAACCTTAAAGTTATAAGAGAGTAAATTCCAAGCATATCTCTTTAGCAATGATTCATTCCTTGAGTTGAATTCATGACCTTAATTTAGAACCATTACTCTCACAAAATCGATTGATTGTCATAATTTAAATTATTTTAGAGGTAATATATTTATAATAATGTTTTAAGTAAAAAAAAATATTGACAATGGCCATCCATTTTAGCACTTTCAATTTTAAATTAATTAAACACCAAATCATCATGATTTCCTTATCCAATATTCTACATTTACAATTTTTAAAATTATATATCATAACATTTTATAAATTAAATAATTTATTAACAATTATTTCTTTAAAAAAAAAGACTACATAATTACTTCTAAATATTGGATTTTATGAAAATAAATTTCTTTAACTCTTACATCCAATTAATTACTTCTTAATTAATTTATTTGTTACCTTATATCTAAATATCTAAATTATTTTTTCTTACTAAAATAAATTTTTATTTTCGAAAATAGGTATGAGGGTCTGAGATGGAAAAGAAGATGACTTGTTTACAAATTGAGCTAGTCTGTGATATTGACCGATCACAAAGAAATAAGGAAAATTCACATAAAAAAACTCTCTAAGAATCTTTAAGATTTGTGAGTATATAGAGTTTAATAAGTACTTTTTTAGGATTATCACGTATTTATATGTCTAAATATAATTACCTCTCTCAATTTTTTTAAAATTTCTACACATTTATTCCAATTTTTTCCCTCAAATTATTTCATTTGAAATAAGTAATATTTCTTTTACAATTCAATCTTTCATCTTCTTCTTCATAAAATTTTCTTATTTACATATTTTTAATTTATATTTTCTTAAAATATATGTATTTTTAAATAATCATTTCTTTAAATAATTATTTCTCTATATTAATATATTACACACACTTATTTTTTAAAATCAATATACTTTTTACAACTCAATAAATTTAATTATATCACATACTTTATTACTTTCTTATAATTCTTTATTTTTGTTCTATTTTTTTTCTTATTTATGAATATTTCTAATTTAAATTTCTTTAAAATAAATCTATTTAATTTTTTTTTAAAATTTTTTGCTTGTTTAAATATTTACATCCTACACACTTATTAAATATAATTACCTTTTTCAATTTTACTTTAAAAAAATTAAATTTCTACCCTTTTATTCCAATGTTTTCTCAAATTATTTTATTTAAAACCATTAATAATTTAATTTCCCCCCTACTTTTTTCTCAATGCCACTATTTTTTAAAGAAAAAAAAAACAAAATAGAGCTCATAATTTAGTTTTGGCAGCTGATCAAATGTCAGAACTCAGCTCTCCAAAAATTAAATTCTAACCTAAAATAATAAAAAAATCATATTATCCTATAAATCATAACAACCTTATATGAGTGAAAAGTTCTTACTTCAGTGGCATTTCTCTTTTTCCAAGTCAAGAAAATTCAGTGATGATACTTTCACACTCCAAATAGTAAATACACCCATTTAATAACTTAATAAATTAGTATTTTAATTATATTCATTTTATATTTTAATTAAAAATATTATCATATTATTATTATTATAAAGGAAAAATGAAAGTTTTTTAGTGTTGAGGATAAAGATTTGTTTCCAACAAAATTAAGAAGAAGAAAAGAGTACTATAGAAATGCGATTTGCTATGGAACAAGATGTTCAAGAACTTGTTCGTTGTTTTGACAACTAAGAAAATGAAGACGATAATACAATGCTGTGTCTCTGCAAGTGCCACACGTGTCTGTTGCCCTTTGCCATTCACAAAATATCCATGTAATACCATTCTTGCAACTTCTTCACCATCACCCTCAACAGCAAGAAGACCTTTTTCTCTTTCTCTCATCTCCACCACTTTCTCTGCATTCATCTTCTCACTTTCTCCTCCTTCTTCCTCTTCCTCTCCCACTCCTTCTTCTTCTTCAAAACTCCCCTTGTCAAAGTTCTTTGAGATCCCCGATTCAGGTGGAGTTAAGGCTTTGGACCTCCTTGATGGTTCAGGTGAAGTTCCCTCAGATGGGGACCAGGTATTTCTACCCTTTTCACATCTATAATATCAACACTTCCCAATCTTTCATTTTTGCAATTCTTATTCTCATCTAATTTTACATGATATATGAATTTAATCTGAATTAGAAAGCATTGGTAATCTAAAGTTTTTACATTGCTATCAACTCATGATTGAAGTTATTTTCATACATGTTAAGTTGTTAACTTCAAAAAAGTATATTTAAAATTATTTTACATTGGTTAATAGTATAAAACCCCTCGAGTGGTGATAATATTTGTTCTTTTATATGGCTGGTTTTATGCCATGATGCATTTACTTTGTTGCTAGTGTAAGATAATTCGTAGCATTATATGTGTAGAATAATCCACGCATAAACATGTTAAGTTCTTGAATTTATTTTATTTATTATGTTGTTCTTATTTTGAAGGTTGCAATTCACTACTATGGCAGGCTGGGAGCAAAGCAGGGATGGCGCTTTGACTCAACCTATGACCACAAAGATGACAATGGCGATCCCAGTCCATTTGTCTTTGTCCTTGGCTCTGGCAAGGTATAGAAGGGAAGGGAGATAACCTGAAAGAATATTTTAATGTTCATGTACTCATGTTTTTGCTGAGTAAAAGAAAAATATCTTCACTACCTAAATTTATAATTGTGATCTTTACATTTTGTGAAACTGCCGCTCAAGTTTTTTGTGGATGGATTGTAAAACTAACTTCTATATGAATGTTCTTCAAAGTTTGTAATTAAATTATATATTTATATCCTATGCATGTCATATCTGAATCAAATGTTATGTGTAGGTTATTGCTGGAATTGATGTGGCAGTGAGATCGATGAAAGTAGGAGGTATTCGTAGAGTCATCATACCCCCATCACTTGGTTACCAAAACACATCACAAGAGCCAATCCCACCTAACGTAAGAAACCTTTTCTGCTCCAAACTTATTGCATGTTTATGCTTGTACTTGTACACCATATCTTCAAAGTAATTTTCTTGCAATACTCTCTTCTGCTGTTGGACCAAGGATTGCAGAGAAAACTAGTAAACATCTATCTCCAATATTACCTTTTAATTAATTGCTGATGATGCCATGTTTTCTTTACCCCCTTGAAGAATATAAGCACTAAAGACACCTCCCTGAAACATATGCAGGACACACCATGCACCCTATGGCTGTGTTACAATGTCTTATAATGTTGGACTCTGATTCGAGGCCAAAGCAGCAGCCTCCTAAAACAAAAGAAAGAAATAGAGATAGGCTTAATTCTCATCCTTATATGTTGGATCATTACAATTAATATATAACGTAATGATGCGCACTTGTTATCCAAGAATTTTGTTGTTATGCACCAAACAGTACCAATAACAGATTTTTAACAATTTCCTTTTACAACCTACCTGGCTCATACTTCTTTCTTATTACTGATAAAAGATAAAATATCCATCTTATATTCCTTTGGGTTATAAAAGGAAAACCGAAACAACAAAAAAAAGGGGATACTAGACTGATGTTAAAAGGAGTTTATCTAACACAGAGTATGGAATTTACTGTTAGGAGTCTCATTTGAATTACTTGAAGTGAGGCTCTCCCACCTAATAGACTAGTTTTTTGAGTTAGACTCTCCTCTTGTGCTTAAGTCCTAATATGTAACATGCCATGTTATATCTTGTGTTTATTTTTTCTGACATTGCGAAGTTATACATGTTAAATGAAGTGATTATTAGTTGCTGTATGAAATGTAAATATCATCCCAATTGATGTTGAAAAAATAATGATCCACTTTTCTTTTGTCCCTTTTTGTATGGTGAACAACTTAATTGATTGTTGTATTGTTAATCTCTTTAGTTTGTTCTTATAGTAATTTGCGTCGTATTCCTTCAACCTTCCTCCTCCAAAACAAAAGTTCTTTGACAGGCAGAGGTTGTTCACTACCATTTTTAATCCAACTCGCCGTGCAAATGGAGAAGGATCCACTTTAGGAACAGTTATATTTGATATTGAGCTGGTTAGCGTGAGGCATCTGTGAAGTCAACAAATATGATCCAACATGGCAATCAGCTATATACTCTTATCATTATTGGCAAAGATAAAAACTTATCTTGGCATTCCATAACATATTGGTTTTGGTCTATTATAGTTTATGCAGTTATATCATGATGTCTGCTATGTAATTATTAGTTTTGAAGTGGACTCATAATATTCCCTCAAATTCCTCATACTTCCTAAGAGTGAAAATGGAAAAGGTGGAAAACTGAAGGGTGAAAATGAGATGTTATTTAGACTCATGATCATGGTGACCAATAACGTCAAATTCACAGCAATATGGCTGGCTGTTTTGGAAGATTTTCTCCTTCATATGAATGAAATGTGGCTTTTGAAGAAAGGTGGAACAAATCCTTTGCAATTGATAACTTGAACTTGATCTGTGAAAGTTGCATTTGACTTCAATTATTGAATGATTGCTTCTAGTTCCTATTGGTAAACTTTGTATAGTTAAACATAAGCAGTGTGTTGATATTTATTTAGAAACAATGTTATGTATTTCATCTAAGGGAGGTCTTCTTCTTGGTCTGATTTGATTTCTAAGTTGGTAATTAGGAGCTCTTCCCTCATGCTGGAAAAGGTTGCTACGGTGGTGTACTGCAGCAGTTTTTTCTTCTTCTTATTATCAGCAATTAGTTACCCTACTTGCAATTATCACCCTCAATTAGTGACTTGAATATTAATTTGAATATTGGAGGATCTTTTACTTATACCCCTGTATTAAAATAAGAATGTAACAACATGTGGAATAAGCAAATTGGAGAACAAGAAAAATACCTCCAAATTCGAACGTGTTTTAAATTTGATTACTAAATAAAGTAATTAAATTATCTATATTTTAATATAAGTTTAAAATTATATATTGCATTAATTTTAATATATATGCATATATTAAACAATATAATTAAGATTAATATAAAATTTAAAGATATGATCTATATTGTATAAATCTAAGAATAAACAATCATTCTAGCATTTGAAAATATAGTTCATTGCCGCTTAAGTATTTAAAATATTAAAGTTTATAAATTTGTTAGAGTAAAACTTTGTGTCACTTTAATTCCATCATTAGAAAAGTCTTCGTTAAAGTTAATATATGTGTCTATTATATATTTATCGTTATTTTGACTCTTATACTCAAACACTATTACTATTATTTTAATTTTTGAACTTAATCATTAACTGCTATTTCAATCTCGTAAACTTAATTATTTACTACTATTCCTTAAACTTAACCTTTACTATATCATTTTAATGAAATTTAATTAAAAATTTAAAATATTTCGAAGACTATTAACTGGTTAAGTTTACAAACTAAAATCAGATTAAGTAGTAAAACTCATGTAACATTAATTTGAACAAAGATTTTCTAACAGTGTGACTAAAGTGATAAACTCTTTCTTAAATGTTTTTCAAAATAGACAATAAATTACATTTTTAAAGTTTAAAATAATATTTCATTTTTAATGTATTACGAAGTAAACTTTAAATAGATAATCCAATATCAATTTAATTGATGGTCTGATAATTTAATAAACTCTTGTACAATAACTTTGAGATCATACATTATAAAATCTTCTTATTTATATTTCCAACATGATTAAATAATAGTTTAAAATATATTTATTAATTAACTATGAAAGTAAAATACATAATTTAATGTATCTCATACGTATTTATACTAGAAAGGAAGAATAAAGGTCAGAGTTGTATACTTCTTTATAAAAAGGAAATAATAATTGTTTTGTAATATGCATATGAGCATTGTTGTCATCAGTGAAAGCTATAGAAAAACTAACAAGTACAAAGCTAAGCATGCCTTCAATGTTAGGCGTGTTTTAGACCGTTATCAGCAACCAATAAATTACATATATTTTAAGTCAATGGTTATGCTTTCTAAAAGTTTCATTTGGTAATTATTATCTACTCATCATTTAATTTGCAATGTTTTACTTATTAATTATCATTTTACTGTTGTAATAATAACATAATCTTTCATTTTTCATTCAATCTCCTCTTCCTTCAATGCTAAAATAATATAGTAAAATTATATATATATATATATATATATAATTATTTTATATGTTTTTAAAACTAAATTGTTTAAAATTATATATAAACTGAAATAAATAATTTTTTCGAAGTATAAATTTAAATAAAATTATACTCTAAAATATAAGTTCAAATAAATAGTTTTTATTTTATTTTAAATAAAGAGTACTCAAAATATAAGTCCAAATAAAATTAATATTTTACAAGAGTTTCTCCCATAATTGATGTAGTAAAATTGCCTATAATTATACAACTTCTATATTTTTCACGTTGATTTCTTTTTACCAATTGTGACATAATTTTTTTTATTTTGTACTAGTGTATATTTTATTAAAAAATTATTTAAATTTTAAAATCTTTTATAGTAGAAATATGACTAAAGAGAATTCAACTTTTATATATATAATATGATTTTTTTAATTTTACTTATTTTTAACATATTACATAATTTAATAAATATTAAAAATTTAATATTTAAGTAAATGAGTTACCTTGCATGTTTTATATATTTTCTTGCGTCTAATCTTAGTTCCTCAACTTTTATCTATCATTATTTTAAGTTCTAAATCAAGAGGAAACCGATGATAAAATATGAAGAAATGAAATACAAATTTGAGAAAGGAGAAAGTATGAATATTTTCAATTTTTTATTTTTTAAATGAAAACAACTTTTCTAATTTTGAATAGTCATATTTCTTTCAAAACTTCCTATAACTCCAATATTTTTTATAAATAATATATTTTATCATAAATTATTTTAATTTCTTTATAAAAATAAGTTTTTTTTCTTCTAAAATTTCTCTCTGCAAATTAAAAACATTCCATAGCCAAAGAAAAACACATTTGGCCTCCGGAATACCAGTATGGGTCCAGACTTGCTACACCATTGCTAGTATGAAAAAAATACAACGAAGCCTTTTATTCTTGGAACACTCAAATCACGTGAAAAGTTTCTAGCAATAAACTCTAACAAAGTTAATTTACATTTTTTTTAGAACTAAATATGTTTTTGGTTCATTTATTTTTTTTAAATTAATTTTTATTTTTAATCTAAATTTTAGACCTCTTGTAATAGGAAAAATATTAAAATAAATCATTATAAATTTTTCTTCTAAGTGGCAAACATATTTTAAATGTGAATTAGAATGTAAAAATATTTTAATAATTTTTTTATTACAAGTATGAGAAAGTATAAAATTTAAATTAAACTCGAAAATCAAGTTCAGATCATAAGAAAAAAAAGACATACCATTTTTTTATCAGTTGAAGGTAATGTACATGAAATTATAAAATATAAGAAGCCAAAATTACCAAACCTAGTTAGTAGCTCTGAATTAGAGGGTGGTTAAAAAGGAAGAAGTGACTAAAAATGAGGAAAAATGTAGAAACCTAGATCACTTATTGGAGCATGCCGTCATTTGAGAAACTTGTCATCGTCCTTTGTCTCTTTCTCAAGTATGATGCAACTTAGCATGTTTGTGCAGCAAAGAAGAACAATTTATTATAAAAGGAGTGGTTGCTGATGCGAGATGAAGAACAAAACAAAGGAACAAGAGCCTTAATTAAAATGATGACGTTTTGGTTGCATGCTGAAAATTCAAATATTAAGATGGAAATTAAAAAAGAGAGTATAAGTGATACAATAAAATAAAGTTAAAGGAGTGAAGTGAGTTAAAAAAGTTAATAGGCTAAAATCTACCTCAATTTAGAGGATGAAAATATCAATTAATATTTTCTAATAATATTGTAAAGTATAAGTATATTAGTTGGTATTTCTTTACGCCATTCATATATTTTTAATGGTTAACAGTAAAATTATTTTATGAGTCCTTCAAAATATTTAAGTGATTAAAATTTTTATTTTGGTTCCTAGCTGTGACAACAATAACATATCTAGGAATTAAAAGGAAAAAAATAATTTAAACAAAGTCTTTAAGCTTTTAAAATTTATTGATTTTTTTTTAGTTTTAAGGATAAATATGCCAAAGATATATAAACACTATTAGATTTAACAAAAAAGACTACATAAATTCAAATTTAATTTAAACCAGTTGACAAATTCTTTTAAGAAAATATTTATATTTGGAATATTCAGACATTATTTGTTTCTCGGCTGTTCTAGAAGACTTGAACCATAGACATCATTAAAGCTTCACTTTAACTAACTTTTTAATATTATTCATATTCATATCTTATAGAATCGATCCTATTTTCGATTTAACAGACGGCCATTATTGTATGTATTTTTTATTTTTCCAAATATTTATGAATATTTTCTTTATAATTCAGTTTTTTTTTCCAATTTATGTGAAAGCAAATGTTAACCACACTTTATATTATATAGGTCTTAGGAAACGGTTGTTTCGGACGCAATTAGGAAAAACCAGAAACAGTCTAAGGACACTTGAGTTCCCTTCTATTTCTCATGTGTGAGAGCAATATCAGTGTTCTTCCAATAAGCTAATCACACAATTTTATAATCAGTTTAATTAATAATAAAAAATTGACGTTTATCTTATTGTTCTTGTTATGATTGGTTCAATTATTAAGCAATGGTTTATTTTGGGAAATAAAAAAGGAGTAGAAATGTTATTCCTTTATTAGAAAAAGAAATAAGAAAAAGTGGCAATTGAGAAGGTGATGAAGGTAGGGAAAGGCACGAGTGGGGCGTGAAGTGAACAAAAAAGAAAAAGTCCAACTTGTTTTACGGACATAAACGTTTTCAAACATGAGTTTGTAGCGATTCTTTGCCCTTTTTAATTCCTTCCACATCTATGGTCCATACATTGCTTTTGACTTTTTCATTTCTTTACTTATAAATCTCCAGACAACTGCTTTCTAAACCTTCACACTTCTCCCTTTCCACTTGTCTTCTCTGCTTTTCAATCAATACACACACCAAACCCTTCTCACAAACCCACCATGTCTTGCTTCAAGAGCAAATACCAAGGTTAGTACCCTTCACTACTCTTCTTCTTCGTTGGATCCTGTACTGTTATCTCGTTAATTACTCCTTATATGATTTGGGATCATGTTTTTTTTTATCGTTCCTATTTGCATTTCCCAGGACACTTTTTCTTGGTGCTTCAATTTTGTAGTTAATTAGGTTGAGGTGGATCATCTGGGTATGAATTTTTACGTAAAATATTGATTTTAATTTGATGATATCCCGAATGGAAGAAGATATGATCCAAGTTCAATGATGTTAAATTCATGTTATTGAATAGCATGTATATATGAATGAACAAGATCATTTTTTATTAGAATCGAAGTGTTGTATGTATGTTTGTGTATATGATGGTAAGTTATGAAGAATTTTGCATGAAATGCAGATGAGCTGATTGCAAATGCTGCACACATTGGGAGCCCTGGAAAGGGTATCCTTGCAGCTGATGAGTCAACCGGCACCATCGGAAAGCGTCTAGCGAGCATCAATGTGGAGAATGTGGAAACAAACAGACGCATTCTTCGTGAGCTTCTATTCACTGCTCCTGGTTGTATTGAATGCCTCAGTGGTATCATCTTGTTTGAGGAAACCCTCTACCAAAAGACAGCTGCAGGTACTCATACCAGGATCCATATCAAATGCAAACACGTGAAGTGATGATGCAAATTCATGATTTTTTTTTCTGTGTGTCACAGGAGTACCCTTCGTGGACGTAATGAAGAAAGGAGGAGTTCTTCCGGGCATTAAGGTGGACAAGGGCACGGTGGAGCTAGCCGGAACAAACGGCGAAACCACCACCCAAGGCTTAGACGACCTCGCCCAGCGCTGCAAGAAGTACTACGAAGCGGGCGCAAGGTTCGCCAAGTGGCGGGCAGTTCTCAAGATAGGCCCAAACGAGCCCTCACCACTGTCCATCCACGAGAACGCGAACGGGCTGGCCCGTTACGCTGCCATCTGCCAGGAGAACGGCCTGGTCCCGATCGTGGAGCCCGAGATCCTGTCGGACGGGCCGCACGACATCCAGAAGTGCGCGGACGTGACCGAGCGCGTGCTGGCGGCGTGCTACAAGGCGCTGAACGACCACCACGTGATGTTGGAGGGGACGCTGCTGAAGCCGAACATGGTGACGCCTGGGTCGGAGAGTAAGCGCGTGGGGGCGGAGGTGATCGCGGAGCACACGGTGAGGACACTGTTGCGAACCGTTCCGCCGGCGGTTCCGGCGATCGTGTTCCTCTCAGGGGGTCAGAGCGAGGAGGAGGCGACGGTGAACCTGAACGCAATGAACGCGCTGAAGGGTAAGAAGCCGTGGGCGTTGACATTCTCGTACGGAAGAGCCCTGCAGCAGAGCACGCTGAAAGCGTGGGGTGGGAAGGACGAGAACATTCCGAAGGCACAGGCAGCGTTGCTGGTGAGGTGCAAGGCCAATTCCCAGGCCACGCTTGGGACTTACAAGGGTGATGCCAAGAGCGATGGCGCCTCTGAGTCTCTTCATGTTAAAGATTATAAGTACTGAGAGAGAGTTGCAGGATGTTATAAGGCTTCGTTTGTTTGCTTTCCTTCCTTCCATGCACTGTTGGACGGTGCCGTTTTGTAGGGTTTTTGTATGGAGCTTTTTCCAGGCTCAGTTGTTATAGGACGTACTGAGAATAATGATATTGGCCTCCTCGCCGTTTACCTTTTTGTATTAAAAGACCAAGAGAATATATAACTATTTCTCTCGCCTTTTCACTCTGTTGTCTCTGTTTCTGTTTCTGTTTCTTCTCCACGAATACAAGACAGCTTCATCGTCTCTGTTTTTTTTTATAAATATGTTTTGTCATTGAATATCGATGTCTTTATGTGATCGATTACTTGCATCTTGGTTTTGTGCCTGAATTTCGATGAAAACTTAATTGGGTAACTTAATAAAAAATAAATATAATTCTTTTAATATTAATTTAGACTAACGATTTTAATAATTTTCAGTTTAAGTGAATAAAAATATTATATAAAATTAATTAAGGATACTTATATATAGCACAACATCACAATGAATAGTTTAGGAAATTTAGCCTAGAAATGTACGTGATTGTAAGTAACTAATGTAAATATAGTAAAAACTTTTTGAAAAACAAGAAAAACACTAAGAAGTGATGAAAGCTTTTCACATACTTAATTTAATAATTTTTTTTTCTTAAGAGTTAGTTACAATAAAAAAATAATGCAAAAATCACTTAAATTTCAAGTCTAGTTTTTGTTGTTCCATTTTAATCAATTAAAATCGCGAGGTGCCAAAATCTTTACATCTCGTATCTTAAATTCAAATGACACGAAATCAAAATTATTATTTTTGAAAACTGTGAAATACTCTAACCTAAGATTAAAAAAAATTCTTGGAGTCTTATTGTTTTAATTTTTTATTCAAATAATTAGTTTAAGAAGCTCACATTATACCACATTAAACCAACTAGACTCTTGAAATAACGTGTTGCTAACATTTTATATATTAAACATTCTTTATCATCAACTAAAATTTATTAGAAATTATAAAATTATCTGGATATCACTTCTTATGTAATGAACTCCTATTCACAATGTTGTAGTTTGTAATGAATTTTAATCCATAATAAAAGTGTGTTAAAGGATATATTTTGTGAGTACACCTCAATTTAATTATATGAAAAACCTAAGTTGATGTTTAGAGATGGTTAAAACAAAATTTTTGGTAGCATTAAAATGAATATTCAGTGTCTCTAGTATTTGAGCACAGTGACCATTGTGAAGAGCATGGGATGGTTTTTGAAAATTGGGGTTCCAAACATGAAAAAATCCTTCTCCGGTTTTATGTTTAACAAAAAGCAAGGGGCTGTTTCTTCATGCACCTCCATACCTTCTTCTCTCACCTCCATATATTTTCGTAATTCCAAAAATGCCCCTCTGTAATATTCCGGATTACATAATCCGGAAGTCATTTTTCAAATTTGTAATTAGCTTCCGGAT
>Ga0123342_1003062_pt1 | contig 27244 bp, 9 predicted proteins | sample Turbeawhitnodule_FD_89960 | JGI IMG/M metagenome (GOLD analysis project Ga0123342, IMG submission 89960) | Root nodule microbial communities of legume samples collected from Mexico - Turtle bean Mexico white nodule | ecosystem: Host-associated > Plants > Roots > Nodule | place: Mexico: Nepantla...
GTGCGGGTCTGCCATCGGTCAAATCCCTGTGGTCTTTGGCGGTTTCGGCCAAGCCTTCTAAGGTCTCGGCCTCTCGGCATAAGTCTTCAAAGGCTTCGGCCTCTCGGCACAAGTCTTCAAAGGTTTCGGACCCCGGCCGGTCGGCCAAGTCTTCAAAGGTTCCGGCCCCCGGCCGGTCGACTAAGTCTTCAAAGGTCTTGGCCAGATTCTCATGGTCTCAGTCAGGCTGACACGGCATCGGGCAGCCGGGTGGGTCCCGATCTCTCCCCCGTACCGGTACATTTTATAATATATAAATCAAGGTAATTCTCACCTGATTTAAGTTAAATTTAAAATTCATAATAATCTTGTTAGTTTAAACAAGTTACTTTATCAAATACATTTGACGAGTTGCAAAACAATGAGAAACATAAAACCATCTAATCCAATAAATATTGGCAGAAGTATGTACATAATTAAATTTCAGTTTTTACCTTGCACAGAATTTTACCAGAAAATTTGGCAGAAGTAAAAGGTGGTGTGCAATTAATGACTGATATGAGAATCAATGCACATGGCACCCATAGACAACCATAACTTCTTCTGTGACATTTGGCACTTCCTCAGTATATGGCATCTCTTCCCCCACCAGTACAACCTTTTCTTTCACCATGCTAAATTACTATTCTCATTGTAAAATGGGGCAGAATATATTCCCAACTCATGCTCAGGATAAATGGTAGGATCAAACTATTAACAGCAAATAAGATAGAAGAAGACAATTGCAAATGTCATAAACAGAAAAAAAAAAGTGATATTAGCTAACTTTAGGCATTTCTTCTGCCCATTATTATTATTTTTTTATGTAAATAGATATTTTTGCTGATTAAAAGAAGCAAAACCCTTGAGTTGAACATTAAACTAATATTAGATGATACTCCTATAAATTTTTTAATGGAGGTTAATAACATCATTGAGGAATTGTAACAAAGAGCTTTTTGGTGATGTAAAATATAATAAAGAGAAAATTGTTCAAGGAATTAAGGAAGTAGACAAACTTGATGAAGAGGAGATACTATTTAGATGATGAAAGAAAAAAAAGGAAAGGGGGAACTTCTTTGCTGAGTTGAAAAAGTTAAGCTTTAGGTATCAATTCATTATCAAACAAAAATCTAGGTCAAAGTAGATAGTAGTAGGGGATTTCTAATTCTAAATGCTTTATTCATTCATTAATTAATTGGCAAAGGAGTAAAAATAATATTAGAGGCATGTATCTTCAAGGAAAATGGTTGGAGAAATCCTTTATGGTTAAGGAAGAAATAAATGAGGTATTTTAAAAAGTTTTTAAAGAGAAAGAAAAAATATGCCTTAGGTTAGATGGCATTTGCTTTCCATTTCTAGTACAATTATAATATAGTACTACTAAAGGAGTTTACAGAAAGTGAGGTTAAGGAACCAAGTAGTGTGAGAATGTAAAGGGAAAAAAGTCTAGGGTCGAATGATTTTAATCTTGGATTTATTAAGAACCATTAGAAAACCCTTAAAAGAGATATTTTGGTTAGTTTGGTGGAATTTCATAATAAAGGTCGTATATCAATGCTTCCTTCATAACTTTTATCCATAAAAAGGATAGCACCAAGAAGGAATGAATCACCTAATATCTTTGGTAGGAATCATGTATAATATTCATTTTAATCAAGAATGTTGGAGGATTTTTTTTCAAAAGTGATTGACCAATCTCAATATCTCAATATCTTTTTTTAGAAAGAAACATGTTGGATAATGTTCTTATTGAAAATGAGGCTATAGAAGAAGCTAGAAGTTGGAAAAAAATGTGTATAATATTCAAATAGACTTTGAGGTATATGGTTCAAATCATATGGAATTTTCTATATTATATGATGGAGAAATTTGGGTTTAACTCAAAAGGGGATTAATTGGATTAGAGGATGTTTAGAATCAATTTTCATATTTGCCATTGTGAATAGAAGCCCTACATCAGTGTTCAAACTCACTAAAGGAATGAGACAATGTGATCATCTAACATCCTCCTTATACAAGCAGAGGAACTGATAGCTAACTAGACAAGCAATGAAAAAAATTATGGAAGGATTGATTGTGGAAAGTATGTAGATTGAAGTTTATATGTTGCAATTTGCACATGGCACTTTGGTTTTTTGTGAAGCTAATGAACAAAATAATGTGGTATTGAAGGTGATTTTAAGATGCTTAGAGTTAGCGTTAGGGTTAAAAATAAACTTCCCAAAAAGTAAATTAGGAAACATAAGTGATATGAGTTGATTTTAGAATTGCACATTTTTATAGGTTGTAATTTGTTTATAGTTTTTTATTTTAAGCAGAATATGGTGAAAAACCCAAAGAAGATTCCCAATGGACACGAACTTAACCAAGTTGTTAAGTAAGTGTGAAGGTTCACTTCTAGAGGGAAAAGCGAAAAAAACAATTATATAGTATTGATGAAAAATATGTGTGAAATTAAAGAGCATATAAGGGAAAGAAAGAAGATGGAAACCAAATAGAAAAAGATGAACACAAGAACAAAAAAGGAATGGAAAAATAAAAAGATGAAAGGAATGAGAAGCTTAGGATGATGAAGGTGTGGTCACGCCACTTGGAGGGGGAGGAGATTCTAAGATGAGTGATGAAGAGCCACCACTTGAAGTTTATAACTCTAGGAGACTAAGCTCGCTAAACACTCTGACAAAGTTTCTTTTCTATTCAAAATTCAATATATCCATACATGAACCAAGGCACCCTTTATATAGGAAGGAGTGACTTGGAGAGCAAGAGTGAGAGATGGGTAGAATTGGGAGAGGAGAGGGGTGGCTAGGTCAAGCCTAGGGTAGAAAACCACATTTTTTTCCTTTTAGAAGGTAAGTTACCTAAAACCCTAAACCCAGGTGCACTTTGTCATAAAAGAAGGGTTTGACACAAACCCAAATTACTAAGCACAACCCACTCTAGCTCATTCTTCTATTTGGACCCCCAAAGTGAGCCCAATTTCTTTACATAAACTTGTCTTTTAAAATAACCAGAAGAAAGAACATCTAATGCTCTGACCTATGTCCAGTTCTTCTTCTGTTGAGGTCCTTCTGAAGTTTGGTGGGCCTTGTCTTGGATGCTGAGATGACTGACTTAATTGTGAAGTGTCTGTTGTGTCCTTGGTTATCTCCTTGTCTAGTTGGGTTGTATCATGCCCCCCAAGTTGGAAAGAATTTGACCTCGAATTTAGAACTCCTGTAAATAACATAGTTAATTTGTTCACATGAAAGATAAAAACAGTTCGAGAAGTGGTTTGTGAATCAAACTTATGTTCTTGAAGCTTTGGGAGTTTGCATGGATGTGTTCTAGATACATGCCATGTTTGTAGAGAATGTTTAGGGATAAAATGATTTTTTTTGTGAAAATCCTTTTAGAAGGTGAAAACCTTTAAGAGGTTTTTGAATATCATTCCTAAATATCAAGTCTTTAGTGATTTGGTAATGAAAAAGATAAGGAAGGAGTATACTTAGGAAGCGCATTTAGTTTTGTTCGGGTTAACATTATTGTTTTGACTGCGTGAGATGAGATGATGAGACCTGTTTAGATTTTACTTTCCTCACCCTTTTCATTTTCTCTTTTGGTTTTCATTTTTACTTGGTCCTCATTAACTTCCTTGGGATAAAGGGGTTTTAATATAACCTTGTGTGCCTTTGGAAGTTGAAAGAAATCTTATTGGTATGACCATCATGTAAATTTTTTCTGTCATATTGCCAAGACCTTCCCAATAGAATATTTGTTGCTTCCATTGGCACAACATCACTTAAAACCTAATCTTTATACTTTCCTATATCAAAAGTTATGAGGACTTGTTTATTAACCATAATTTCACCCTCTTCAATAAGCCATTGTAGTTTATAGGGTTTTGTATGAGAGATAGTGGGTAATCCAAGCTTCTCCACTACTCTTGTACTTGCCACATTTGCACAACTACCCTCATCTATGGTCATGGAACATAACTTATTGTTGATAAGGCAACGGGTGTGGAAAATATTTTCTCTTTGGGTTTCATCAAAAGGTTTTTGAATGGTATCCAACATCCGCCTTACCATTAATAAGTCACCTTCACAAGGTATCTCACATTCATTTTTACTAGGGATTTTTGAAGGGATAGGGGAGTTAGACCTAGAAGATTGATCACTAAAGCACCAGTTGACGCCGTTTGGTGCAACTTAACAAAACATACCATTTTTGCATACATTTTAAAAAACATAGGGACCAAATTGATTTTTTTTTAAATCACTATACTAAATTGAATATTATCCCAAAATGTAGGGACGAATCAGGTAATTATATCTTAATTTAAAGAAAAAATTTATAATTTATTTTAAAAAAAAATTGTGCATTAACCGTCCGGAAAATGACTAAGGGTTCCAAACTGTCGAGAATTATGAGAGGTACCATGCTAAACTCTAAACTAAAGCTGCGTGAGAATAGAGTTTCATTTTTTCTATGGTTCGAAGAACGCTCAGAATCCGGATGAGTTGACTCAGGCACATATCCATTTTCAACTTCCAATAATTAGTATGATTCGAAACCGTTGAAAAGTAATTACTTAGGTAAATTAAAAAAATTGGAAACACCAAACACAACCAATTAAATACAGTGTTTTTTTTAGTGTACTTAAATTTGTTTAAACAAATTTCTTAACAAGAATTCATAGAAAAAGTGAATTTAATTATTTTATAAAATTCAAATTTATGTATAATAAAACTTTAAAAAAGTTATATAAGAAAACTTGTATACAATAACTTATTCGATTTGATTTATAAAAGAAGCCAATTTTTTATTTCCTCAAAATACTTGCAATGATGTGATTGATTTTTAAATTGATCATAAAGTCAATTTTTAATATCTTCATGTAGGCCTCAATACATAGATACTGTAGATACTGTATTTAGTGGTTTTAGTTTGTAGGTCTAACTATAAGAAAGTAAGTACTAGAACTTGAAGAAACCTAATTATAAAAACATCTTCATAATAGTGTAAGAAAATAACTTCGAAAGACAAGGGTAAACAACATAAAAGTTTTTTTTCACAAAAGGAAAAATATTATAACATTTATTTCTGAATAAAATGAAATAACAATTTTTATAAGAACATGGTATATAAGAAGATAGTAAGAAAATGGTATATAAGAAGATGGTAAGAAAAATGATAATGTCTTATTCTCTTGTGTGTATTTACATCACTCCATGCATAGGAAATATACATAAGTGTATGAAAACTTTATCTTTCAAAATTAAAAGTTAATTATGTAGTGATCCATTAATCATGAGATTAATTGTGTGTAATTGTGTACATTAAGGGTAAGATTTGTTAGATAATGTGTAGCGTGTGAACACTATTAAAAAAAACTTGGAAATTTAGTACAGGGAAGTCATTCCAGACAACGATGATATATCCATCAGTGTATATCGTTGGGACAGAAAGCCCTACGAAGATATCTTTGTAAATGGTTTCCAAGCGTAGTCTCAGAGACAAACTTCCAACTCCAAATATTATAATTTGGATCACTTTGTTCACCATGGAGGTAAACCCCTTGATTTGCCTTCAACTAAAACGCATGTCTTTGTGAGTGTGACGCTTGATATTTTGCAGGATACAAGACTTAGTTACTCGTCCAAACAAATTTTCAATGTAGCAATACCTAAAAATCACACTGAACGATGGATAGTTATGAAAGGATCTAGTCAAATACAAGTGACTTGTGGGACGACTCATATAACTCATGGTTACTTGGCCTGACATAGTGTTTTCAGTTTGGACCTAAATCAATATAAATCATTATTTTTCTTACCACTTCTTATATACAATTTTTTTATATTCTCCATTTTTCTTACCATCTTTTTATCTTCTTATATACAATTTTCTTATAAAAATACCACCAGGAGCATATATTTCATAACGATAAATTGTGATCTCAGAGTCTGGTTGGAGGAGTTTAAATGGAAAGGGTTGGTTTCTATGTTTTGCAGCACATGGCACTTACAAAGACATGTGTTTTAGTTGAAGCGAATCAAGGGGTTTATCTTCGTAGTGAACAAAGTGATCCAAATTATAATATTTGAAGTTGAGAGTTTGACTTAAGGCCATACCATTTATAAATTGTGATCTCAGAGTCTGGTGGGAGGAGTTTAATGAGGGGTTGGGTTCCATGTTTAGCAGCACGTGACACTCACAAAGACATGTAAGTTGAAGGTGAATATGGGGTTTACCTCCATGGTAAAAAAAGTGATCCAAATTATAATATTTGCAGTTGGGAGTTTGTACCTGAAGCCACGCTTGGAAACCATTTAGAAATATATCTTCGTAGGGCCTTCTGACACTGATGTCGTTATCTGGTACGACTTCCCTGTACTAAATTTCCAAATTTTTTTCCATAGTGTTCACACGGTACACGTTATCTAAAAAATCTTGACCTTCAACATACGCCATTATAGTACGTTATTGTACACAATTAATTTGATAATCATAGAATAGAATTCCATGATTAGTGGATCACTACATAATTAGCTTGTAATTTGGAAAAAAAAATTCTCCATACACTTGTATATATTTTCTATACATGGAGTGATAATATATGAGATGAGTGTAGGTGAATGAGATGAGTGTGGATGAATGAGATAAAAGTGGATAAATGAAATAAGTGTCAGTGAAGGAGATGAGTTTGGACGAAAGAGATGATTGTGAGAGAAGAAGATGAATGTGGGGAAATATATAGAAAGTGAGAGAAGAAATTTGTAAGTGAGGAGATTGGTCATCTTTATATGTACTTGTATAGACAAAGTGGGCCTAGATAGTGTTTGAGACAAACAGTAACAATTGTTGTAGGTGTCGGTCACTCGGTTGCTCCCTTGCTCTTCAATATTTTACTCCATTAGACTTCAATACTCCTTCCTCAATTTGCTAGCGCTCGGTTGGGGTTGACCTGCACAAGGTACTCTGACAATCAAGTAAGTGCTCAATATTCAGAGTGTATATTAAGAACTAATAAAAAAACGTGCCTTATTCCACTATAGAAGGTTTATTTATAGCCTTGAGTCATGGGTCATTTGAATGATGGGTCGAGTATAGGATGTATCAGTGTTAGCTGATTTCCAGGGTGGTTACCCTGATTGCTCAGGACATTACTCGATTTGATGGGATGTGATGGGATGTGACCCTGATTCTTAGGAAGTCTTCGCAACTACCTTAACTATTATTTATTATAACTATGCTTTGAATATGCTTACTACCGATTGGTTGGTCACCAAGATCGAGTGACGTGGCTCGTTCGGTGTCTGATCGGTACATTATATATGAGCTTTGGATTAAAAATAATTTGCGATTCTGATTTGTTCTCACGAAGGCGCATAGATTCATAACATCTAAATTAGCGTCAACTTAATCGTTGTTAACTTAAATAAATATTATATTAATGTCGGCTTAATCGATGCTGACTTAAATAAAAATTATATTAATGTCGCCTTAATCGATGCTAACTTAAATAAATAAATAAGATAAATAAAATTAATGTTGGCTTAGTCGACGTTAACTTAAATAATTATAAGTATAAAAAATAAATAAGATTAGTGTCAATCAGGTTGACGCTAACCTTAATTACTTTTAATATTTCTTTTAGTTAGTATTGATTAAATCAATTTTAAACTGTATTAAGAAGTGGACTTTAAACCTAACTCAATCTTATAAAATTGTCTTATTTGCACCTACTTATATACTAGAAAATATCATTATCTCTAACACACTCCCTCACGCCGAGAGAATCAACTCGTGCGTGAAACTATATATTAATATAAACATTATACTGACCCCTATTAGTACCGAACATTAAACAAATTCTATTAAAGTCAATGTTTATTCGAGATAAATATTCATTTATTAAAATTAACTATAGTAACTAAATCATTTAAAAATAACTTTATGTCTTTTAACCTTTTAAGAAAATAATGATTTGTGTTGTATTAAAATTAGTTAAATCAACCCTAATAATGTCATAATTTAACATATACTAATATTTGAAAGCTATTTTGATGCTTTCTTATAATGATATTTATTTATTTTCATCATTTTTTTTCTTTACCACTTTAGAATATCTTTTCTTACAATTCTAATATACTTTTTTTTTATCTTTTTTTTCAAATAAAATACTTTTATACAAAATTTATTCATATAATATTTTACATCACTTAACATTTATAACTACTTTAATAACTTTTTTTTTTTACACCAAGTTTAACTCAATAAGTTAGTTTACTTATAAGTTTTCAGTTTTTAACTAATGGATTACAAAATTATGAGTTTTTTAAGTTGTGATTTTATCAAAATGACTTTAGAGTCTTACAGGCAGAGAAAACGCGGTAAGTAAGATAATAAATTATAATTTTAATCTAATTAATGTTAAATTAAATATTTATCTGGTTTAATCCTATTTTTCCCTATTTTTTCTCACTTCAATGTTCTTATAAGCCAATATTCTAAATGCAAGTTATCAAGTATATCCAATTTTTAAGATGGGCATAGAAAAAAAAAACGAATGAAACTACCATTTTCATTATATCGAGAAAAAATGTTTAAAGTGTTATTTTAAATATATCAATCTTCGAATGAAATTTATTTATTTTAATAATTTGACCTATTATACAACAAACACAATTTGTTTCAACAAAAGAAAGACACTGCCTAATTATTACATGAGTAGGTTAGATTTGTTGAATTTTAAATTAGAGAAAGTTTTGGCAATCTTATAATGTCTACTTTCTCGCATATGTAGTTATTTTTTTCAACAATATTCTCTTTTTGATATAATATTGATTGAGACACAAATAACTGGAAATCTGAGTCTTGATTCGCCATAAATTCGTATATTTTTTAAATTTAATAGTCAAATTCATCAATACAAAAATATAACTACTTTCACCACAGTTAACTGAAAATATAAGAGTTGAAAATGCATTGTTTGATTAAAAAATTGCAAAAAAAAAAAAAAGAAACATAACTTATGGTAAGAATGTGGCGTGAAGGTGTGTCCCTTGGTCATTATGATGCAGTGTTAATGTGAAATCCAATCACGTTTTCAAGTGGTGAATGAATGTCCCTATCCTACCCGCATTTCAATTATCAGGACCCACATAGTGCAAAAGAATAGACCACCAACCTTAGTCACAAGCTCTCACTCTCACTCACCCACCCTCCATCGCCAACACATATAAACAAACCTCTATACATACAATTCCCGTTGCGAGAGAGAAAACAAAGTGTCGCTTCGTATCGCGTCGCAATGGCCATGGCTCTTCGCAGACTTTCCTCCACCATCAACAAACCGTTCTCCAACGCCACTTCCGTTTATCGCACTGTACTCTCTCTCCCTCTCTCTCTCTCTCTGTATATATATTTTTTTCTTTCGTTCTCTGTTTTTGTTTCGATTAGCGATACTCTGTGCTTTGTTGCAGTTCTCTTCGCTCTCCGCTCACGAAAAGGACAAATCTCGAGCCGATGTAAGCCAATTCAGATTTTAATTGTAAATTTTCATTCGCATCTAAATGAAATATTCTGTTCGTACCTGATTGAAGATTTCTATGAATCGCAGTGGACGAAGCAGCTCAATGATCCTCTCGAGGCTGTGGATCCCGAGATCGCTGACATAATTGAACTCGAGAAAGCGCGCCAATGGAAGGTGAATCCAAGTTTTGTTCTAGCGTGCTTTGCTTTGGATTAATGACAAACGTTTCTCATTTTTCGTTGAAATTGTTGTTTGAATTTATTGACGTTTGCTTGTACGGAATGTTAGGGATTCGAACTTATTCCTTCCGAAAACTTCACGTCGCTGTCGGTGATGCAAGCCGTTGGATCGGTGATGACAAATAAATACAGCGAAGGATATCCTGGAGCTAGATACTATGGAGGAAATGAGTATGTTGATCTGGTTATGAACGTTTTGTTTTGGATTCTCAAATTTATCGTACATTTGGCGTGTGTTGATTTTGGGCTTACGTGTGTATAATTCGGCGTTTAGGTACATTGACATGGCTGAGACATTATGTCAGAAGCGGGCGCTTGAAGCTTTTCGGTTGGATCCAGCAAAATGGGGAGGTACGTAAGCATGCAAGTCAATTGTACAGCAGTTTGAGTTTCGCTGTTCGGATCTAGAGAGGTCTCGTGCATGTCAAGGCATTGTGAAGAAGAAATTGGGATCAATGTGGTTTTTTTGTTTAGTTGTTAGTTAGTTACTTTTTTTGTAACGGTTAGAATTTTTTGGGAGCGTCGCTAATATATCGTTGTTGGAGATCACTTAGGTTAAAAGAGCTGTATCTTCTATGTTGTTAATTGCAGATTCTAGGAACTAGTATATGTGTTTGTGCTTCATAGATGTCTTAGAACAGGAGACGGGGTTTTATTTTATGTTCCATTCCATGCATTTAAAAGTAAAAGATGCCATGAAAAGAGAGGAAACAGGGAAAATAAAATGGAACCTTTTTGTTGATTTTATATCTATATAGAGAGAAAATATCAAATTACTTAAAAAATGAACAGTGGCAGTCATTTCTCACCTTCAACTTTCATTTTTTATTAATCTAATGGCTCTAATAAGTAACTTATCTTTAACAGTTAGAAAACACCTGTTTTGGTGTACCTGTGATAGAAATTCACTGATATAAATGGATAATGTGTAAAGCCCTTCTGCTTTTGAATTTTGATGCATATTATTTTAGCTTGCTTGTTGCCTTGTTGGATAAGTAGTTTGAACCTGTGTCATTCTTTCTTTGGATCATTCGTTTGTTTTTTCTATTATTTTTCTCCATAATTTGGGGGAACAAGATTTTGATAATGTGCTTTCTTCGAGAATCTAATATTCTCTGCTTTTTGACAGTCAATGTGCAATCATTATCCGGATCCCCTTCTAACTTTCAAGTTTACACTGCTTTATTGAAACCTCATGAGAGAATTATGGCTCTTGATCTTCCCCATGGTGGGCATCTATCGCATGGTTATCAGGTTAAGTTCTGATTATCAGTTGTGGTCATTGTACCTGTTGCCATGAGTTGATAATCTTGTCAAGTCTGCAGTAAGACATGATGAATGAATGTCAAGGAAATAGCTCATATTAGGTCATGTTTTTCCTTTTTCCTCAAATAAATAGGCACTGACGTGATCAATATATAGGCTTAATTTTTGTTTCATTTTGTATATAAGAGAAGTTTTCATTGAGAAGGAAAGAGTTTAAAAAGGGACTCCTTCCAACTCTATAAGAATACTCTTCAGTAAAGAAAGGAAGACTATAAAAGTTAATTCAAAAGAGAAATCCAATCCCTTTACATTTCACACCTAGAAATACCCTTTAAGAAATCCATGTGCAGAAACCCACTAGGAAGCTAAGAAAACAAGCTTTACACATAAAAAGGTGAGGGAGGAAGAAATTTGTAGAAAAAAATTTGAAATCATATTCCAGCCTCAAACTTTTGTGATTGAAATCAATTTTCACTAAACTACTTTTTTAGATTATTAAAAGTCTGTGAGTAATGTAAAATATTTCAATAGGGCTAGAACACTTTGAGAAATATCTGCCCCTTATGAAATCAAAAGAACAGTGTTGTCTGAAACTGCAAATGAGGAACTTCCTCACTCTTTAATATCACTGTAAGACCTCAAATCTAACCTTTCACAATCTTTCACTTGCTATTCCTCCTGACAACGCTTTTTTTATTTATTCTTCATACACAAGTTCTTGATTTGTTTGTATCATGCAGACTGACACCAAGAAGATATCAGCTGTATCTATATTCTTTGAAACAATGCCATACAGATTGAATGAGAGCACTGGTTATATCGATTATGACCAGGTAGGTAGGTACCATTGTATTCTGTGAATAGTGGATTTTTTATCAAAGAGAAACTTTTAAGTTTCTGACTGCTTCTATTTCAGTTGGTATCCACTGTTATCTTTGTCCAATGAGTTGTGTGTGTGTGTATTTCACTTGATGCTTAATTACAAAATGTGCTGGTAAAGATTTTCTTGTTAAAATCATTATCATATGAAATACTGCAGTGACTGAATTTTAGAGATATATTAATTGATCCCTGCTTCCAATAAAAAAAAGTTTAAGGTGTATGGTAGTGGAAAAGGAAGTAGTAGGAGAAGATTGGGTGGGGACAGATGGCTGAATTGGCTTATAGGAAAGGACTAGGAACGTATAATCTTTCAAAAGTTAATCATTTCATGGTCAAGATTGAAATATTTTGTCCTCCTGGTAGTAGATTGTCGTGGTATTCATTGTTCTACTATTTATTTTTGTTTATTGCATAAAGTATTTGTTAAAGAGTCTACATCGACTAGAAATAAAGTTCAAATTATAGTATATAAGTAAGTATAAACTTCACCTTAGTTGGTTTTACAAGCTTGATTTTGACTTTCTTAAGATTATATCAGAGTTTTACAGAGCTTTTCCTAAGTTTGTTAGACATGTCATTCACTATTGGATTCTCCCAAATCTCACGCTTGAAATGTCCAGTTCTCGACATTAAGAGTGTATTAAAGAACTCATATCTACTAGAGATAATGTCAAATTATAATATATAAGTGAATGCAAACATCACTAAACGAGCCAAATTTACAAAGTTGAGTTAAGCTTAAATTCCATTTTTTTAAGAGTATTTCCTTCAAGTGGGGAAAGACATTTGTCTAGATTTGGTGAAGGGTAGATTCACACTTATTTGCAAAGACCTTGGTTCATGCATACTGATGTTTGCAATGTATTCAAAATTGCGAATTAAAACAAAAACGTGTAATCGCATAATCGTGTCAGAGTGGGATCGTTGCATGGTTTCACTCTTTCTCCTTCACTTATGGTTTCACTCTTTCTCCTTCACTTATGGTTTCACTTTTTCTCCTTCACTCATGGTTTCATGTTTTCTCCTTCACTCGCAATTATGACTTTTTTAATTATATATATATATATATATATATTCACAATTTATGATTTTATGAACCATTCACGATCCTAACCATGATGTTGATTTTGACTGACTACCTTGGGATGGTTGAGACTTGTACATAACTTTTTATTTAATATTTGCAGTTGGAGAAAAGTGCAGCACTTTTTAGGCCAAAATTAATAGTTGCTGGTGCTAGTGCTTATGCTCGCCTTTATGACTATGCACGTGTTCGCAAGGTATATTATATTTGATACAGAAACTTGGGTATGTAATAATTGTAACAATTTAGTGATGATGGTATTGAATCTTTTATGCTTGAATTTTTTTAGGTCTGTGATAAGCAGAAGGCAGTTCTGTTGGCTGATATGGCACATATCAGTGGATTGGTTGCTGCAGGTGTTATTCCTTCTCCTTTTGATTATGCAGATATCGTAACAACTACAACACATAAGTCACTTCGTGGACCACGTGGGGCTATGATTTTTTTCAGGAAGGGTGTGAAAGAGATAAACAAGCAAGGGAAGGAAGTGAGTTTTAAACTATAAATTTGATGTTTTACCCGAGAAAAAGAATTGAAAAGTAGAGTAAAATAAACTTACTCTGAGTTTTTTTATTATCCCCTTAAACCTTGTGTGGTTTAGTTTCAAGTTAAAAACTTATTTTTTCAGATGAATGAAGCAAAGTTAACCTTACTACACTTCAAGCCAAAATCAGGAAGTTGAACATGCTCTACGGGTTGGGGGTTAAGTGACAAATAAACCAACTTCTGGGGGTTTAAGTAATAAAACTAAATTTTATTTTTGTTTTTGTATTGTAATGTCACATGATTGTGTTTGTGCCTTGCGATCCTTCAATTTAAAAAGTTAACACTTTCGCTTACAGTCAACCACATTTGTAAAATACCTTTTATCCTAAAATAAGTTCCCCAATTTGTAGTAGTTGTAGGATGTATTCATAAATGTTCATGGATATGTTTAATACTTTAAACAATTTCTCAGTATTTTGGATGGTTAAGATCCACATTGGCAGAGAATATGGGTAATAGCATTGAGTTATTCCCTAACTTGATGTTGGAGATCTTTAGATTTCCAGTCTAGCAAACTTTATGCTCTGGATGTCTAGGCTTGGGTGTGAGAATTTAAGATTCACATTGATTGGGGACATAGGCAAAGTACCCCTTATAATGACTTGATGAATACTTTTTGCACTTGAACTTGCTTTGAGGGTCAGAGTTAGGATCATTTATTTTTCATTTCTAACCATTTCAAATCTGGGTAACTTGAAAGATTTCTGTATTTGCTGAATTCTCCTACAGGTGTTGTATGACTATGAAGACAAAATAAATCAGGCTGTTTTTCCTGGACTTCAAGGTGGTCCGCACAATCACACTATTGCAGGCTTAGCTGTTGCACTGAAGCAGGTTATTTAGTTGACTAGTCCAAGAAACTGTAATGATTATTATAGTTTTCCTGGAAAAATGTATTTGTCTATAAAAGCATAATGATCATTCTTGGTACATCTTTCATTGACACAATGATGTAAGTTCAGTTTTTTCTTCATTTTTGTAAATGTAGGCTATGACACCAGAATTCAAGAATTACCAAGAGCAAGTACTTAGCAACTGCTCAGCATTTGCACAGGTAAATGAATGCAATTTCTATGATGCACAATGTTGTATAAATCCATTACAAACTTGTTATTAGTTATATCTTCTAACTAAATACTTAGCCTGACCATTTTTACAGTTGTAGCTGACCCTGCTTTGTTGTTTGAACTTACAGAGTTTGTTAGAGAAAGGCTATGACCTTGTATCTGGTGGAACTGATAACCATTTAGTCTTAGTGAACTTAAGAAACAAGGTAAATGGTGTGATCCGTTCCTCTGAAAAATTATTGGTTATGTTTGTCTCAAAATGAAATCCAGATGGTGCCACATCGTTTTTACATGTCAAATAGACCTGTTCAGATCAACCTTTCTATGCGTGGTTTAAATTATATGTTTGACACTTGGATAGAATGAAAAATCAGCTATTACTATGGACAAATTGACGTCAGAAGATAGTTAATGTGTTATATGCCTCCTTTGCTGAGATTTTTTTTATTAGAGTTGTTTTCCAGGTAAACAAATCAACATTCGCTCCAATGTTTGTGAAGTGATAGAGTTATTTTAAGAAATTTTTCCAGGGTTGAGATTTGGTTGGTATTGTTAAGATATTTATTTGGTAAATCGAAAAATTGTTAATATTTTTATTTGATCCAATTTCATGTGCAATATTTTACATTTTATAGCACCAAGGGGACACCAGTTTTCAATGTGTGCTATTTGACAGGGCATTGATGGTTCCAGGGTTGAGAAGGTACTCGAAGCAGTTCATATAGCTGCCAATAAAAATACCGTTCCAGGGGATGTATCTGCTATGGTTCCTGGAGGCATTCGGATGGGTACAGTCTGTTGCTCATTTTTTTTATGGACATTGGTGTATCTGAATTACATGTTAATGAATATTATCTTGTGATTCAGGAACCCCTGCTCTCACATCTAGGGGATTTGTTGATGAAGATTTTAAAAAAGTAGCAGAATACTTTGATGCAGCTGTGAAGTTAGCCTTACAAATTAAGGAAAATACCAATGGTTGAGTCTACCTTACCTTCTGACTTCTGAGTTATTTGTTATATTTGCAGTTTAAAAAACCTAGCAAGTATTTTATGTCTTGTAAACCACTCTCGTTGTTTGCATCAAATATCAGGTACAAAGTTGAAGGATTTTGTGGCAGCCATGCATTCAGATGAACAAATTCAGTCTAAGATCGCTAATCTCCGTCATGAAGTAGAGGATTATGCTAAGCAGTTTCCCACAATTGGTTTTGAGATAGAGACAATGAAGTATGGTAAGTGAAGATGGCAAAGAACTTCAGGAGTATTATTTGGAATTAATAACGCTGAGTTGGAGAGTTAAATGTATCGCCCAATTGGTTTAAATGAATGGGAAAAAGGAGAAATTTCTTTTCAGCCTAAAAATATATCATTTATTTCATGGTGAAAATTTCCTTTGATCGCCAAAGTACTACTACTTACTGATGTAGAAAAAGGTGGTAGAGCACTTCTGGAATTTTTTGTATTTGGTGAATTTGTACTAGTATTTGAAATAAATTACCTTAAATCCTCCTTTATTAACAAATTCCATCCTCTCTGCCGTCTATCTAATTTGCAGAAACTCCCCATAAACTCTATTATCGCAGCAGTTCAGATACTTGCACAATAATATTCTGTATTATCTTAGACAACAAGGTTTTTGATAATAGAAGAGAAAAGATAGACCCAAGGAGGAGTTCAAAAGAAGAGAAACGATTACACACATCATACTCTCTATAGTTGGTTAATTCCTCACTTATTTTCCTTTCCCAACCTATAAAAGAATGACTGGTTTGTCTAAAAAAATTAAATGAAATTCTCAATTCACCCTTTATAGGTAGGGATGTTAAAAAAATTAAATTAAATTAAATTGGTGATCAGTTAAACTAAATTAACTATAAAAATTGAACTTTAAAATGTGAACTGTTTTTTAGTTCAATAAAAAAAATAACCCCTAGTGCACGACGCATCTGACATGACATGAAAAAAATTAACATAATCATCCACGGTTTATTTTTAAAAGCATTGGTTTCTTTAAATGAGTTTTAAATTGGGATATTTTATTTGTAAATTAAATGAGTTATACAATCTGATTTTTAAATTGTTTTAATATTAAAAATGCAATCCCAATAAATTACACCTACATAGAAAAAATGGCAGCATACTGTACGTTACCTTGGTAAAAGGTTCACTTTTCAATGATGATCTGTTTCTTTCTATTATAAGATTTCAATTTTCATATTAATTTATTAATGAAAATAGAATTATAAAATTTTGTTTGTCTTCTTATTCGGTATGATAAGAATATTATTTTGATTATAAAATCAATTTAACTTCTGAAAAAATTTAGAATTCAACTAAAACATATCGAATGTGGTTCATTGAACTAAAAAAATAATTTAGTTGATTTTGTTTGAACTATAAGAATAATATAATAAAAGATAAATATAATAAATAATGCGTTGTTTTGATTAATAGATCACACAAATTAATACAATATAATCACAATATATAGATAATGAATGAAAAGAATCTTAGACTCATTTGCAGTAGACTAAACTAGACTATCTAGGAACAAGCAAAACAAACAACACAACAAATTTCTATATTGTTTCACCTAAACACATGGACTATTAGTTCTCCCTAAAGTAGTTTGCTTAAGATGTTTGACTAATAATCAAAATATTACAATCCGAGTACACAAAATGTATGCGCAGATGGCTCAAGAAGGGGGTTGAATAGATTCGGACTCTTTTCGTACCAGATAAAACCAAACTGTTTGATAGATCATCTAATAAGAACAAATCAGATTGTCTACCAGAAACATTTAAGCAAACTACCAAGTCAAACAAAGCAAAGCAAAGAGAGAACAACACACACAATTTTATCCTGGTTCACCTAAATTTGGACTACGTCCAATCCCCTTAAGTCAGCTGCTTAAGAGCTTCCACTAATAAAAACACTTGGTTAGAATGAGTAATCAAACATCTCTAAGTCACAACGAGTAAACAAACCTCTATATGTTATCATGAGTAAACAATTGTCACTAGGTTATACCTTCTTAACCACCAAGTCAAACAAAGCAAAGCAAAGAGAGAACAACACACACAATTTTATCCTGGTTCACCTAAATTTGGACTACATCCAATCCCCTTAAGTCAGCTGCTTAAGAGCTTCCACTAATAAAAACACTTGGTTAGAATGAGTAATCAAATATCTCTAAGTCACAACGAGTAAACAAACCTCTATATGTTATCATGAGTAAACAATTGTCACTAGGTTATACCTTCTTAACCCCCCCCCCCCCTCTAAGATTAAGAATTCTCTATAAAATAAATAAAGAGCACTCTTAAAGAGAGCACAAAGAAAGCTCCAAGGGTATAACTTCATAGTGTGAAGAATTACAATTGTTTAGTACTTAAAAGAATAGACACTCTAATTAACAACTTGATTAGAAGCTCAATGTAGTTATTGTATTTTCAACAAGATCACTTTAATTGTTTGGCTTGCCTTGCTTTCATTCTTCACCTTTAATACCATGATATAGTTTTTCAAATTTGTTCTTTGATACTTGAATTAGTTAAGTTTGCATTTTGCAACTTCTTCATATCTACATTTTTTTTTGTGAAGACTCTCAAAATAGAAAACTTGGATTTGCAATCTTTCAAATTGTTTTTGGTTCAAATTTGTTTAAGAAAATAATTCAAAAATATTTGCAATATGAGTTAGTGAAACAAATTAAAATAGAATCAGAAAACCTTTTCATTCCAAATAATATGTGATGTTAAAAGTATAGTACATGGGATTTTCAATCAATGCATTTTTTATTTAAAAAAGGTTTAGAGATATTCGCTATATATCACAAAGATATTTGCAAGATAAATTTGAACAAGTCAAAGTATATGAAAAACATGGTCAAATAGAGTCATTCCACATAACATGCAGATTGAAATCTTTTTCATTTTTGGATATGATATCTCTTTGATTAAACTCGTGTTTAGTAGATATATGTATTTGGGAGATTTTATTTAGTTGTTTTAAACAAAACCTGTTACATGTTCAACATGTTCATCAAACCATCTATCATCAACAAAACTGTAGACGTTTAGAGGATCTATTGTATACTATAGCTTTCACGAACAAGTATTAGATAATTTAAATCTTAAATAAAGCATATCATTCAAATTGTTTGTCATGAGCACATGCTTTAGACGTTCATAGAGTCTCCTGTGTACGTCGTTAGTTTAAAATAGTGTTATAACATTCAAAATATAAATAAATCTTTCAGTTTATTTTTTGTTATCATAAACTTCACATATGATCTTCTGGTCATTAGAACATCTAGTGTGGTATAGACCGTTCATGGTCTAAACATATTGTCTAGGGTCTCAACATAAATCAATCTTGGTTACACGAGTACACAAATCATTTCTAGTTACATAAGTACACAAATCACCCCTAATTCTACCTTCTTAATCTTTTCTGAGATTAAGGACTTTTAAAAGAAAGAAACACTCTTAAATATAACACAAATTAAGCTCACAAGATAAACTTCACAAAGTGAAGAATTATAAAATTATAGCTCACACCCTCAAAATACACTTTAACGTCACTGTAAAATTGAAAGAATTGTATGCAATTGTGTGTTCTTTGTCTTCAACTTCTTCTCTTTGTATATAGCCTGGAAGATAACATTTGTAGCTTCAAAGATTTGATTTAATTCTTTGTGAACTTGCATTTGTTTTGCTTTAAGTAAACAATTCAAACAAATTTGTACATATAGAGTTATTTATTACCAAAACAGAATCTCATAAACTACTTGTTTTCCTATAAAACTAACTATTAGACCATTGATTATAAAAACATCTTTAATTTTATATTTTATACTCGTTGGAAAAACATTTCATACTCTTAATATTTATCTAGAAATTATTTGATCGTTTTATGACTTAATCCAAATAAACATTTCATTTAGTATATCAAATTGTATATCGTGATTACTTACTATAGACATTAGAAGATGTAAAAATTCCTTCAACTATCACAAATACATTTTAAAATGTTTAGATAATTTAACCACATTCAAACATATAAAACACTATCATCAAAACTTAATAAATTATTTATTAAAATAAAAATCAATCAAAACTTACTAAATTATCTATTAGAATAAAAGTCAATAAGATCGTATAGCATCTCGAAGACTATATTATACATAATATTATTCTTATGCAAAAGTGAAATAAATTTTTTAATTCTAAATATTTTTACATTAACAATGAGTATATAATAATCACAAAAAAATTTTAAAATACTTATTATAAAAGCCAACAATGTAATATAAACCAGTGAAAATCCATACATTTTTGTGTGGTTTGTGTCAACATTTCTATTATATTAAAATAATACAATTTTAAAATAAATAAATTTGTAAGAATATACACTTAGAAGTTATATAATTACTCGTGCTGTTATTTTGAGTCGAGAGATTATATAATCACTGAAAAATTATATGACTATCTATTTTATTAAATAATAAAATTATTTACAGTTAATAAATGATAAAATTATCTAATTAAAAACAACACAAAAAAATAGTAATTAAAATGGTATCTCTTAATATGATAATGTAGAATAAAGTCCTAAGCCAAAATATTTTTATTAATGGTCGAAATAATTCCTATAATTATATTTAATTCAAAATTCGAATCTTAATATTGAATATTTTCATTGATACATCTTAAAACATTACCCATTTAAATCTTGTCCCTCAAATATCACCATCATCACAGTGTATAACCAATTATGATCAAAAGAACAATATATAAGAGGAAAGTTCATAAAAACCAAACTGAAAAGAAATAAAAACTAGACCAAAAATCTAAGGGAAATTTCTATGACCTAGCTTTGCTCATTATTTTAACCTTATTTCCTACTTCAGTTGTCGTTCTAATCGAGTGGTTGACATGGGATATCCTTTCCCACAATTTTTATCCGACCAAACAACACAATTCATGCAACAAATCGTAAACTCTTTCTTTCTTTCTCTCTTTCACACTCATATAGAGTCATAGATTTTTATACTGAATTGTAGCATGGCTTCTTTCTGTTCAACTGCTGTCACTGCAACTCTCAAGCTCCATGAACACTCCAGAAAATACTCGCCAAGCTCCTATCCTACGGAGAAGGTACTCTCTCTTTCTGTAACTTATTCAGAACATTTTTTTCACTTCTCTCACAAACATATCTTTGAAGGGTTAACCACATTTTACTTTGGATAAACCACTTTGCAGTCTCAAAGTACACTGTTAGACTGTCATTTCAGTCTCTAAATTTAAGTACTTCTTGTTAATTTAGGAAAATTTTTACTTGGGTGCTATTATTATTATTTAATTTACACCCTTTTTTGAATTTTGAATCGAATCAAGTGATAGATTTTATTATAAGTATGTTGATGTTATGACTTAATTGTGTAACTATTTCAATCAGAAATTTACTTAAGAAGTACAAGTTTTTTGAATCTGTACTGAATTTTTTCGACATCATTTTAAACCTTCTATTGGTTGTATGCATAAATATGCTCTCAAAACAAGAACTCGCATCACATACAATTTTATATTTTGGTCTATTGTGCAGCCATTTTTCTGTTCAATATTGATTATTGCTTCGAAGAACGGGTCTTGTATTAGTTCAGTGTTTATGAATGATAACAAGTGTTGAAATCTGTGGTGAAATTATTTCAATGTCATTTTAAACTTGTAATTGGTTGTTTTCAATGCATAAGAAGTGTTCAGACAAAAAAAGAATACTCACATCAGAAATGCAAATTTCAGGGTCAAAGCATTTCTTTCCAGAAAAGCCAAAGATTCACCAATTTGGATTTTCGGGAAGCACTTTCATTGGCCGGAGAGGGAACAGAGGAGGTGGAACAGTCTTTCTACTCTGAGTTATTGCAACAATGCAGAGACGAGTTCTCCAACTCAGACACACAAATTGTTCATGGTCATGCCATGAAAACGGGTTTTCATGAAGACGTTTATGTCATGTCAGTTTTGCTCAACGTTTATGCCAAATGTGGGAACATGGATGATGCTCGCAAGGTGTTTGACAACATGCCTAGAAGAAACGTGGTGGCATGGACCATGTTAATATCAGGCTATGCGCAGAACTCGCTGCCAAAGCAGGCCGTTCATGTTTTTCAAGAGATGTTGCATGCAGGAAGTTACCCTTCTGCTTACACTCTTGCTGTTGTTCTAAATGCTTGTGCTTCTTCGTACTCTCTTAAGTTAGGAGATCAATTTCATGCTTACACAATCAAATATCATGTTGAGTTTGACACCAATGTTGGCAATGCGCTTTGTAGTTTATACTCCAAATGTGGCAGGTTGGAGTATGCTCTGAAAGCATTCAGGAGAATAAGGGAAAAGAATATAGTTTCATGGACTTCAGCTGTTTCTGCTTGTGGGGACAATGGTGCAGCTGTGAAGGGGTTGAAACTCTTTCTTGAGATGATTTCTGAGAACATTAATCCTAATGAGTTCACTTTAACCAGTGTCTTGAGCCAGTGTTGTGGAATTCAGTCTCTAGAATTTGGGAGACAGGTTCGTACGCTGTGTGTTAAATTTGGATGTGAATCAAACCTACATGTTAGGAATTCTTTGTTGTATTTGTACATAAAAAATGGTTGTATTGGTGAGGCCCAAAAGTTGTTTAATGGAATGGATGATGTCAGTTTGGTTACATGGAATGCAATGATTGCCGGACATGCACAGATGATGGAACTCACAAAGGATAATCTTTCTGCATGGGAAAGTGGAAGTGAAGCACTGCAATACTTCTCCAAGTTGAATCGGTCGGGCATTAAACCTGATCTGTACACCTTCTCCAGCGTCTTGAGTATTTGTAGTAGAATTGTTGCTTTGGAGCAAGGGGAACAAATTCATGCGCAGATTATGAAAGCTGGGTTCTTGTCAGATGTGATTGTAGGTACTTCACTGGTTAACATGTACAATAAGTGTGGTAGCATTGAGAGGGCCAGCAAAGTATTTCTAGAGATGTCTACTAGAACTATGATATTATGGACTTCTCTGATTACAGGTTTTTCACAGCATGGTATGTCACAACAAGCATTGCATCTTTTTGAGGATATGAGACTCACAAGAGTTAAACCAAATGCGGTTACTTTTGTGGGTGTTTTAGCAGCATGCGGCCATGCTGGAATGCTCAGTCAAGCACACAACTACTTTGACATTATGCAAAAGAAATATAAAATTACGCCTGTTATGGACCATTATGAGATCATGGTTGATATGTTTGTGAGGTTAGGTAGGCTGGAGCAAGCTCTGAATTTCATTAAGAAAATGAATTGTGTGCCTAGAGAGTCTATTTGGTCAATCTTCATTGCTGGTTGTAGACGCCATGGGAATCTGGAATTGGGGTTTTATGCTGCTGAACAGTTACTAAGTCTCAAACCAAAAGATACAGAGACATATGTATTGTTGTTGAATATGTACCACTCAGCTGGGCGTTTTGAGGATGTTTCAAGGGTGAGGAAGATGATGAAAGAGGAGAATGTAGGAAAATTGAAGGATTGGAGCTGGATTAGTATTAAATACAAAGTGTATTCGTTTGAAACCAATGACAAAACACACCTAGAGAGTTCACAAATATGTAAATCATTGGAAGATTTACTTGTCAAAGCAAAGAGTCTTGGATACGAGATGCTAGAAAGTGTGGAAATTCTTGATGAAGAGGAAGGGGAAAAGACATCCTCCCCTACCATTTATCATAGCGAGAAGTTGGCCATTACATTTGGGTTGGAGAACTTGCCAAGTTCTTCTCCAGTAAGAGTTGTCAAGAGCACCTTATTATGCACGGATAGCCATAATTTTATTAAGTATGTCTCAACACTCAGTGGTAGGGAAATAATCGTTAGAGACAGTAAGCGGCTTCACAAATTTGTCAATGGAAAATGCTCTTGTGGAAATTCTTATGGTCTTCTTTAAAAGCAGCAGCTAAAAGTTAATGTTGTTGCAATTGAAAGTTGATAAATTTTGTCACATTTCCACACTTATTAATATAACTCGTCAAACTACACTGATAAGCTTCAAATTATTGTGATTATAGCTTCCCAAAAGTTCAGAGCATGGGTTACTACACATGAAATCTTCTAACATGTATTAAACCATGTACAAATGGCTTACCCGTACAAGATGGTACGATGATCTTGGTTCCGAAGAAAATGTTAAAACATTGGATTTCTCGAGTTTACTGAAACTTTTGTATTAATGTTATATGTTCAGAAAGAATCCAAAATGTCAACAGTAATCTGTCATTACCGACTACAAACTTGGGTATGATTGCTTGACGGTTCCAAAGTCTTAAACATCTGTGAAGTGAAACAAGAGACATAGGTTGACGCCAGTGTGCATGGGAAACAAACACACTATAATAACATGGTGAAATTGGAGAATTTCGTTTACACACCAAAAAACTCTTCCTGACCCTGATTCAATCGAAAACCATACTACGATTTTTGGTGGAAAAAATTATCATAATATTTGAAAGTTTAATCATAACTAGTCCTTCAAATCCAAATCATTTAACATAATCTAATTTGTGAATTGAGTCATGTTATTCATATCATAGTTTATACAACACTTTTTTTTCTATTTCTTCGTCGCATCACCCATTGCATCTTATACTTATTTCCTCTTTTCTTGCTGTAGAGTAACATTTCTTAAAAACATACCTGCATGATGACTAATTTAGTTTATTACAGGTTATTTTCCCAGCAGTTTGGTAAAATACCAATAAATGATATTAAGTTAAAATGTGATACCCAACGCAGTCCAAAATGGACACTGACAAAGCAACAGGGGAACCATCATGATTGGGTGGTTTTAGTACTGCAATTTTTATCTGTCCAGAACAACGATGGATAAATGGTATCTTTTTTCCCGCTAATTTTAGTGAAGCACTGAAAGGAAGAAAAACGAACATATGAACTAGCATGACTCGTGCTGAACTTCAGTATACTTACAACTGTGGTAACTGAAATTGAAAATAAGATTCGTACAATTCAATAATCTGTAGTACACTTTTCACTATACGAACAGGATACAATGTAATGGCAGGGCCAAAAAAACGGAGATAAAAAGAGATTTACAAGCATCAACCTTGAAAATTCTAGATGTATGTTTTTTATACCTCATTCCTATTTTCTATTGGCTTTCTGTCTCTATAGGGATAACAAAAGGTTGGAATGGTTAAAAATACTAAAGAGTGGGCTTAGCCGAGCTGGCTTTTTAACCTCGAAGATGTGCAAGGCTCAGGTGCTCTCCATAACCATGCTTTTTTTTCTCCACTTTTCAATCATAGTGTATGATACAGCAGGTGATGGAACTACTGCTCTTTGCAATTTGTCTTGGAGTTCCTTAATTTGCTTTTTTCATGGGGTGGTTTCCACATGATATCCTCAAGATTGCTAGAAAAGTTCTTGTAGAACTGTAACAACCACGAGCTACTTTTTTGTCATAAATTACAAAATTAATAAAAAGAGAGGGGGGAGGTGAGACCACACCAACAATGAAAGCATACTCAAAAACTGACCTTGAGATATTCACGGGCATCTCCAGCTGCTTTCTGGATGTTCACCATGAAGAAAGTAGGAGCAATTTCAAAAACCTGCTTAAACAAAGGGAAAAAGCGACCAGGAAATGAATTAATTTGTTAGCTACAGTATTTAGGGACTTTGAAAATCTAGAAGAAAATAAAACTTACTTCGAGTATAACGGAGAAATAAGAAGCCTTGTTTGCTGAAATACCCTCTATTCTCATCTGAAAATGTAGAGCAATATCGGTTCAGATTAATAAAATTAAGAAACTGTGGCAAGTTTTATTTCAGAAGAAGTAGCTCTTTTGTATTTAGGTTGAAGATGGGAACCAAGAGTTAGGGGCAATTATGATAGTTCATTGGTAGAAAGTAGTAGTAGAACATAATATGTATGATAGTAATTGTTATTAGCAGTAATGTATTATTATATTTTGTTCAAATAGTGCTGTCATGTTAACAGTTTAGGGAAGAAACTTAGGAGCAATTACATGTATGGAAAAGGTGAAATATATATGTTGTCTTGTAATTTGGACAGAGAAATCATCTATGCATGGAGGACAGCAAATGCTGTGGTATTCCAAGCATTTTTTTAAATAGTTAAGAACAACTAAGGTGGGAGGGTGTAAGAGCAGTAAACCGATGCAATTTACCAAGCATGCATTACAGGCTACAAACCTTGTAGTTGCGAATATGCGTCTTAAATCCCATTGATTGTGCCACAACTTCCATACTTGATAAAACCACTTTTGGTGGCTTTTGACTGATGAAGCGTGTTTCGTATTTAAAAGAGTCCTGTAAGGATAAACGAGAAACAAACATGATTCACACCTTAAGATACAGAAGATGGGACGTGCGATACATGGTCAGGATTACAATTACAAGCAGTGCTTATGCAAAGTTTCACTAATAGGTTACATCGGCAATTATTTGGCTGTTTGCACAAATGATTATTCAAAAAATGGCACAAACATAATTACAATAACATCATTAAATACCTCTCCGCGATCAAATAAGGTTGCAAGGTTTAAACCTTGAGATAACATTATCATGTCGAATGCATTAAGAGTTAGAGGACCCATGTCGTCATTCTCAAATTGCTGATTAGTGCTCTGATCCTACAGTGACAAAATAATCAATATGTTAACATGACTGAGAAGATACATTCCATATGAATGCATAAAGAAAAAGCAAGCATCCGGAATTGATGAGGAGAAAAATTAATAAAGGCAAGAAGTGTGATAGTTTTTGCATTTGAATCAGTTCCTTTCTGTTAATATTTCCATCATCATTGATCTTTTTATATTTGATTACACCGTAGGTCTGAGTACATTTGGAAAAGTTCTGGTGAATTAACTTAAATAGACAGGTTTCCAATAAAATTAAACTTGACCTAAAGCAGAATTAATGAGTAAACAGACCTCAACATTGTCAAATGCAGCATTTACATCATCAAGATTTACATCTTCATACTCCAGGAGACTGACTGGAACATATCCCTTTTGAAACCACTCATCATTTCTTATCTGCTGAATGGTTATACGCTGAAACACAAACAGAAATGAGAATGGGAAAGAGAGTTATGAAAAACAAACAAATATTAGAAGGAAACACTAAATCCACTAGAATATTAAAATTAATACATTATGAATTTATCATATTCATGTAAACTAAAACACACTCTTCAACAGAAATTGGAAAAAAAAAAATCCTTGAAATGCAAGAATGAATCGAGCATGTTCTCTATATTAATGGAACCAATAATCTAGAACAGGAACAAGAAGTTTGGTGAAACATAATTTCGTCTAATTTGTCTTTATGGAGAGCCTATAGATTTCTCACCAGCAGGATAAGGCCTTCGATAAAAACATTTTTACTTTGTTACAAAAACATGAGTTATTTTTATTTGTTGTCGTTTTTTTTAAATTGAATCGAAAACAACTTCTATTTTTTTTTTTTTTTTATTTTTTTTTTTATAAGAGAGAAAATAAATTTTTCTTTAATAAAATCGGTGGGTTGTTAAGAAAAA
>Ga0123342_1003063_pt1 | contig 27244 bp, 16 predicted proteins | sample Turbeawhitnodule_FD_89960 | JGI IMG/M metagenome (GOLD analysis project Ga0123342, IMG submission 89960) | Root nodule microbial communities of legume samples collected from Mexico - Turtle bean Mexico white nodule | ecosystem: Host-associated > Plants > Roots > Nodule | place: Mexico: Nepantla...
AAAGAAAAGAAAATAAGAGTAAAAGAGTATAAAAGAAGCTTGTTTTTATTAAGAGGAAAAAAATGAAAAGTGAAGAAAAATAAATGAAAAATTTAAGAATGATACAAAATAAATGATCATCATAGAAAATAAAAATAAAATCAAAAAATGATGATTCAACTCAGTCTAATTTGAAAAAACATTATTGACTGTTTCACTTTTTGTATTTGTCGGACCTTGAGTCAAATTATTGTGGTCATGTGCAACGTTCATTTGGATGATGGCATTTTCATCCCACTCCACAAGCTCAGATCTGTCGAACCTCATCCAGAGTCGGACGACGTTGATCTTCTTCGAGTTTTTTACGTAATCATCGGGCGAGTCTATGAGAGGTTTATGTTGTATTCACGAAAATATTTATGGAATAATGCGTGTGGGCAAAGAAAAAGAAGAAGAAATAATATTATATTATATTTTAATTACATTTAACTTATACGCGTAAAATAATAAAATTGGATAAATCTTTCAGATTATGTAATAATCATATAATCACACATAATATTTAATATACATATTTTTTTGAAGATTTAAAATCATATAACTGATGTATGAATATATATATATATATATATATATATATATATATTATGAATATTTACCTAATAATTATCCGATTAGTAGACTACTGTTTTGCTCTACTCACACGTACATTTTATAGGATATTTATGCTTTGGCAACAAAGTTTTGTTACAATTATTTATTAATATCTTCTTTTATTTAAAGATAATAAATATATAAAAAATATCATAATAGATGTTGCAATTTAAATTAATTAATGATAGATGCTCTTTCTTAAATTACATTTGGATTTTTTAAGAAAAATGTGATTTAATATCATACTAATAATGTATTTTGACATGAAAAAACTTTTTCTTTTAATATTTATTACAACTTACAAGGCATTGAAAAAGTGCAAGACTAATATGGAAGAGGGTAAAGGAGAAGATTAAACAAATGTAAGGCTTTTTAAAAGAAATATGTTAATGAATAATATTATAAAATTTGGTTTATAAACGTTTTAACATTTTAAACAAAAATAATCGATATTAAAGTTTTTCATTTAAAAGAGAACAAAAATGTTATTTTTAGTTATTGTTTTTAAAATTGTAAATTTAGAAATAACGATAAATGATATTTTTCCTACAAACATTACTCTGATGATTTTGTGTAAATTGACAAAACAACACGTTGAGTTGAGCACGTGATAAAAGTTATATTTTAAAATCTACAATTAAAAATAAAAAAGATAAAAAAAATATTTTAAATTATGGAATAGAAAATATATATTCTGGAATGTAGAACTTAAAATACAAATTTCAAAAGAATAAAATTGGAATTTTAGTTATATGGGATTGTAAGTTTAAAAACATGGGGGTAGAGAATGCAACATCACATAATTCTAACCTTATGCAACTCATTGGGCCAAACCCAACTCTTATTCATTAACACCCATTACTTAATTTCTTTTTACACTCTCATAATTTTCTTCTGCACCTATAAATATGAAAGTTTACACTTTGCCCTTCTATTTTATGTTTAATAACTTCTAAAAGATACAATTTAAAAGTCATTGTGTGCATAAAAAAAAACTTTCGGATTCTATAATTTGAAAACATCGTCACTAACCTCATTTCACTAACTGAGATCAACTGCATGGATTATACAATATCATTGGACACAATTAAAAATCAAATTCGAAGTGATATTATAGAATTAGTTTGCAATTTGGAACTTTGTATTAATTAATTGAACGGAAAATTCAGCAACCCTGAGTTACCACGACAAGTGTTGAGTTGATATCAGTTTTTTTTCTTCCTCTTCACTGCTGCTTCCTTCATGGCTCTTGATGGAGCTTTTCTTCTCTATCGAAGGTAGTTGTTGGAGATCCCACATCGACTAGAGATTAGAGCCTTTAATAATATATAAGTGGGTGCAAACCTCACTCCATTGAGCCGGTTTTATGGGGTTGAGTTAGGCTTAAAGTCCACTCTTTCTTTAATATGGTATCAGAGCCATTTCGAGCCTATCCTACGAGTTGGCAGTCTCGGCGTGATCTTTCTCTTTTCTTTTACTTTCTCAAAGCTTTTATGTCATGTTTTAGGAAAAGTGAAGTTGCTTTTTAGTGTTTTTACCATCTTCTAGAACACCAAAGCCAACCAAAACTGCAGATAGCGACCCTCAGTCATACATACATAATCACACATAAACCCCGGCAATCAGACTTACACACGGCAGGAAACGTGTTAAAAATAAAAAAAACAGCATACCCATTGGCCTTGAAGACTCAATGAAGAAAGAGAGAGCATGGAACCAATAACAGAAAATCACGATTGAAGGAAAACCCAAATCTTATTTTCTATCAAGTAGGAGGCTTTGAATCGAAAAAATGAGAAAGAGTTACCCGCCATGTTGTTGAGAAGCAGCGATGAAAGTTGGGGGGCCACGAGAAAAGAAGTTAAGAGAGATAACAAGTACTTATTTTTTTTCTCTTGATTAGAATAGGTTAAATAAAGAAGACCAATGATATGATGACATTTTGCTCCATTATACAACTCCTTATTAATGATATAAAAAATGGTATTTTTATCATTTCATGTAAAATTTGAAATTTTAAGCATAGAAAGGAGGTTGTATAGTGGAGCAAAGGTTGACATTCTATCATTTTTCAATAAAGAACGAGTTTATTGTTGGCTTCCACCAATCCACATCAATATAACTTTTTTAGAAAAAAAAACTTCATAGAAAAGTGTGAAAATTTTTATTATTGAGATAAACTTAACCCTTATTGTTAAGAGATAGACTTTAAGTGCAACAAGATGTAGTGAATTTGCAACTTTGACTCAAACCATTTTGGTAATGACGAGGGTGTGGTCCTCACTTGAAGTGTAAGTGAATAGGTGATGAGGGTGTGGTCCCACTTGAAATGCAAGTGAATAGGTGAGGTGAATTGAATGTGAAATGTTGTGTTTGTGGTGATGAATTGGAATGCACAGCACCACTCTTGAAAGTGTTGAATTGGAACGCACAATTTTGAAAGTGTTGAAGTGGAATGTACAATTGCAATGTTGATAAGGTTCATGGGTGGACCTAAACCATTTAAGCACTTTGGTAACGACGAGGGTGTGGTCCCCCACTTGAAGTGTAAGTGAATAGGTGACGAGAGTGTGGTCCCCACTTTAAATGCAAGTGAATAGGTGAGGTGAATTGAATGTGAAATGTTGTGTTTATGGTGATGAATTAGAATGCACAACACCACTCTTGAAAGTGTTGAATTGGAACGCACAATTTAGAAAGTGTTGAAGTGGAAAGCACAATTGCAATGTTTATGAGGTTCATGGATAGACCTAAACCATTTAAGCACTTTTTTTAATTCCTTGACTACCCTTTTAAATGCCTATTGCCTATACACTATTCTTCTATACACTTATTATCACAACACTCTACCTATACACTTACTACCACAAATAATAATAATATTTTACACAATGACTAATATATTTCTCTATAAGTTGAGGTTTTAATGTATGGAATGTGTGAAATTTGAAGATATATGAATAATGAGAATTATTGAATAGGAGTATTGACTTTGTAATGGTATTATTGTTTGGATTGGAATCCTCTAACCATAAACCATTAAGTTAGGAGCACACAAATTAAGATCTTCCTTCTTAAAAAATATATGTAATGAATGAGAATGTGTATTCAGCATTCAAATTTCATTTGTTGTCAACATTTGACAACTAATGTTACACATATGTGCAATCAAGATTGGACCTAACTCTTTTTTATTTTATTTGGACAACTCATGGATCTACTTCATAATTGGGATGTTTCATTCTCCACCCCCACATTTTTAAACCTGCACCCCCATGGAGTGAGATGATAAAACAGTCTTTTAAAAATATATTTTGAATGTCACATATGTATTTCTGAATCTAGAAAATATTTTCTAGAATATTAAATTTAAAATATATTATATATTTTGATTGTATAATTCGATATATTTTTCTGGAATTAAAATTACTTATAATCTAAAATATATTAATGCATTTCGATTATTTTTGAATATTTTTTATTAAGGTAATATATTTATAGATCATAATACATCTCTAGGATGCATTTTATATTTTTGTATTTATGAATATGTCCCAAAATACAAAATTGTTTATTATAAAATGTACAATTCAAAATATAAAATAAAAAGAAGTATATTTTAAAATCTACAATTAAAGATAAAAGATAAAAAAAAATATTTTAATTTATGGAATACAAAATATATGTTCTGGAATGTACAACTTGAAATACAAATTTCAAAATAATAAAATTGGAATTTTAGTTATATGGGATTGTAGGTTTAAAAACATGGGGTAGAGAATGCAACACCACATAATTCTAACCTTATGCAACTCATTGGGCCAAACCCAACTCTTATTCATTAACACCCATCACTTGATTTCTTTTTGCACTCTCGTAATTTTCTTCTGCACCCTATAAATATGAAAGTTTACACTTTGCCCTTCTATTTTATGTTTAATAACTTCTAAAAGATACAATTTAAAAGTCATTGTTTGCATAAAAAAAAACTTTCTATTCTATAATTTGATTTTTTTTTTAACTTTTAGATTGTCTGATCTACCAATATTTTTTATATGAATTTTTTTAAAATTATACAATTCAACAGTTTTCTTTATTAAAAAAAAATGAAATTATGCATTATATCTTTTTCAAGTTTATCAATAACACAACTCAACACACAGCTAAACGTGACGACAAAGGGTGATAGTTACAAAGGAGATAATTTAGTCTTTTAACCAACTCTATATAGAAACTACGAGGGTGCACAAAGAAATGACCCTCTCTTATATGTACTTTGAGCTGACCCAAGCAAGTAATTTCATTTTTTTTTCTTTTATTGATTTTCATTTTTATTTTCTAAGTAAGAAGTGTGTATAACTTTATCAATTACTAATATTATTTAAAAACCCTAATGGAAATTGTTTTAGTTGAATTTTATTTAAAATTTGAACCAACTCTACTTCAATATTTATCTGTAAGTTTTAAAATGCTTGTAAATACTATTTACACAAAATACTTAAGTAAAACTTTAATTCTAATTATTAAAGTTTGAAACCAAAAAGAACTTAAATAACTGCTTAAGTTTTGTACCTATATTTTCCCCCATGAAGTGAGTTGAAAGTTGTTGAAATAGGCTAAGGCAAATAATAGCTTTGTTGTAGCCTATGATATTGAGAAGCATGAGTACCATAGTAACTTAAGAAAGAAAAGGAACCAATTTTGAATAGATTTGACTCATAAAAAGATATTTAGATTCAGAAGATCAGAGACTTGCAAGAGTTCTGAGACCTGTAACATTTCATTTCTTAAGAGAACAATTATCTGTAGAATAAGCAATAACCACCTTAACTGTACTATCTCACTCGTTCCTGAGAATGAGGAAAAATAAAATCTAAGCTAGCAAACACTATAAAGAAGGAATTAAAGCATGAAAAGAAAAAGATATGGCCAAATTGAATATTCTCAACAAGCAGTATCATTCTGAGACCTAGCCACAGCTTGTGCATGTCTTGCCTTTGAATCATCAAGATAGTTCTGATAGATGTAAGAGACAAAACCCCAGATAGCCAAAAGCATAGAAATTATCTTCACACCATTCATCTTATCATGAAAAACTATAACAGCAGCAATAGGAGTAACAGCTAAAGAGACAGTGCTTATAACATTGGAGTAGAGAGAAGATACTAGGAAGATCAAGCCAACAACACCAACAGAGCATACCTGCCAGGCTACTGCTGTCCAAACCAAAGTCATGACATAAGCAACCTGTCCTTTCCCAAAACCCTCCATTTCTCCATGCAAAGTATGGCTTTCCCCACTTGCAAATAGGCCTATGACACTAACACTAGTGGCTACTAGAGATGTGTAGATTTGCATTTCCAAAACAACAGAAAACGTTTCCTTCTTCAGAACCTTCTCAAAGGTCAGTTGCATGAGGGAAAGCAAAAGAGAGTACAATGCAGAAGCTCCAAGGGTACATAGGAAACCAATAATGTACTTACCCTTGGCAAGACCAGATGGTTCCTCTGAGTCTTCGTTAACAGCAAGGAGTGAAGCAGACAAAGTGAGAATCACTGTAGAGTTTATAATCAAAACTGTGAACTTTTGAGCATTGATAAAATATGAGAAAACTGCATTAAAAGCTAATTGTGATGCACAAATCAGTGAGTATGTAGAAGCCGAGAGGTACAAGAGTCCAGTGGAGTACATCATATTGTCAGCAGCAACTAAGACTCCCAGAACAAAATATATCAAAAGAATAATTTTGATGGAAGGTGAAGCAGAAGTTGAAGCCTCTGCAGGTGCAGGAATTGTATATAATGGAATGAACAAGAGTGGGAAGGCAGCAGTTTGAACTAGAGTAGCCATCCATTTACTATTTCCACCCTGATCATAATAAAATCTTCCAAGGATAACAGCAGCACATTGACCTATAATAAGAAATCCTATGCAGAGTGCCACAAGAAACCACCATTGCCATCGCTTATATTTATTAAATGCTAATTCAGATATTGTTCCAGGTGCAATCATCGGTTCTTCACTATCTGTAATTTTAAGCAACATTAAAGTTTGCTTTCTTTAAGTACTTTAAAAGAACCGCAACAACATCCAATAAAAAGTAAATGCGAATAAGACAATCCCATTTAAACTCAATCAACACTCTGCACATGCGTTAGTTGTTGAATATGGGTATTCACATGTTCATTCACATGGGAGAATGCTTTTATAGTATATACACACATAAATACAAAGTTAATCAAATTTTCCATACATATAAAACCAACCACGAGCTTAATCCACAAAAGATTTTCATGATATTAAAAGAACATACAATTGGTTGTCAACAACATCGCCACCAACCTCATTTCACCAGCAGAGATCAACTGCATGGATTATACAACATCATTGGACACAATTAAAAATTAGATTCTAAGTGATACTATGCAATTAGTTTGCAAGTTGGAACTTTATATTAATTAATTGAACGGCAAATTCAGCAACCTGAGTTACCACGACAAGTGGTTCCTCGCGAGCTTCTTTCTCTTTTCCTTTACTTTCTCAAAGCTCTTATGTCATGTTTAAGGAAAAGTGAAGTTGCTTTTTAGTGTTTTTACCATCTTCTAGAACAAGTGATAAAGAATTCTAACAAACTCTCATCTTTCCCTTGATATGGGTTCAGTTTCCCTACCACTACTAAAATCATTTTGGTGGCCAATTCTCCTCAGGCAGAGGATCTCAACATCTCATTGGCTTCAACCATGTTCTCCATCAAGATCAGTAATCAGCAAGTCACAGTTAAGAAAATAGCCTCCTAAACGTGTAAAAAAAAAACACCAAAGCCAACCAAAACAGCAGGAAACATGTTAAAAACAAAAGACATACACAATCACACATAAACCCCGGTAAAGACAAAAGACAACAAATTTGGGAGCAATCAGACTTAGACACGGCAGGAAACATGTTAAAAACAAAAAAACAGCATACCCATTGGCCTTGAAGACTGAATCAAGAAAGAGCATGGAACCAATAACAGAAAACCATGATTGAAGGAAAACCCAAATCTTATTTTCTATAAAGTAGAAGGCTTTGAATCGAAAAAAAGGAGAAAAAGTTACCCGCCATGTGAAGCAGCGAAGAAGGTTGGGGGCGACGAGAGAAGAAGCTAAGAGAGAGAAAAGGAACACAGTGATGATGAATGACTGAGATGGGAGAGTAAGTTGTCATGAAATGAATCGAATACGATTCGAAGGTTTATGTGTCTCAACCGCACGTTATAGTGGAAGCGATGAAGACAAGTAAGAGCCGTTTTGGAGAGTGGCAACAGAATCATCTAACTATAAACCATGTTTTACGTTAGGAGCACACAGATTAAGATCCTCCTTAGTAAGGTAAAACCCAACAAAATCTCCTAATCTACTTATAGCATAAATATTTACTTTATACAGTAAGATAAGATTAACTTTTAAGATCATATATTCCTTCAATTTTGTAATGAATTGATGTCTTTTAATGTTCAAATTATATTTACAAGAAGCAGTTTAATATAATATAGAGTTATTTTTTACTGTTGACATTTTTAAAATATTCAAATTTAAGTCCAAGATGCAAATAAAATAAAATATTGAAAATATCTAATTGGCATTTCACTCGCCAAATTATATATTTTAATTTACATAAAAAATAAAATTGGACATAGTCGGAAGTTTATCAACAATACCAATATATTTTAGCATACATACAATAATTATTACTCCAACGTTTTCTCTGCAAAATTTTAGTTTAATAATTATTATTTAGTTCAAACTATTTTGCTTGGTAGTACACTATACATTTAAATTTTAAAAATATTAATACTTTTTTTATAAATATGAGTAAGAGAACCACGACACATCCATTCCATATATAATTAAATTTAGATTTTGAAACAAATATCAATGTAGCTCTAATTTACTTTAACCTATATATATTTTTTCATCCAAACAAATTAGATGGAATTGGATTACTAGTTTTAACATCCATCTTATGATATTAATGATAATTTAAAAACAATAATTAATAATATTTATTTTATTCTATAAATGAGTCGTTGTTCTAGAAAAATAGATCTAATATGAGATTATTTCTCCATTAAAATATGTTTGCTTGTAATTTAAAATATTATTAATGTTTTAAACAGTCTTTCCACTAAACTCCAATTTAAACCTTTTAAGTTTTTATTTGTTTTAATCTTTTATAAGTTTTAAAAAATTTAAAATAACATATTATATACTGATGATGTTGATATTTGTATATAATAACATGATATATGCCAAAACCATTTTCTTTTAAATACGAGTTCAAGGATTAAACTGAAAATTAAGTGTATTTGAATGTTAACAATCAGGATGAAGTGTAATTGTTGAATACAAAATTATATTAAGTGTGAGAAGGGGAAAAAGTTTATAAAATATAAAATATGATAATTAGAAAAAGGACCAAAATTATAATTTAATTTTGGATTTGTTTTAATATTATGCAAAATAGGTGTGGAAGTGATCAGAAAATGTGGAGGGTTTAGTTATTTAGATTGCTCCAAAATACACAAAAGCTTTTGGTAGACTCACTTCACCTGTTTGCAAAAGAAAGGAGAGAGAGAGATGGCAATGAGAGCAGCCGTACTCCGCCACATTCGTGTGCCACTCCAAGCCGCTCCAAAGCTTCAGCCATGGCGTGCCATGTCATCACACGGCGACGATCATCTCTCCAAAGAGGAGGTCATCCAAAGAGTCCTCGCCGTCGTCAAAGATTTCCCCAAAGTCGATCCTTCCAAGGTTTTCCTCTTCTTTTCCTTCCCTGCTTTCATTTCTTCCATCCTTTGTTGCATCGTTATTGACAAATAATCAAAATGGGAAATGGGTATTCTGAATCGTGATCTGCTGATTTCACCAAATGGGTTGTCCCAGTGTTTTGAAAACGAGGAAGGAATGTCGCTGTTTCTTTTTTTTATTGATTTGGGCAAAAGGGTTTTCCCAAAGTTTGGAAATTTAGGTCGATTACAATCTGGGTGGTGTATGGGTGCTTAATTCTCGTTAAAATTGTGAGTGGGGATTCTGATTGATTTAGCTCTAAGGGTCTTCCATCGTCTGAAATATGAGAATTTTTACCAATAACTATTTAAGCGGTGTTTACATTCTGTTGTCTTTGTTAATGCGAAAATGATGAAATTATGTATCTCAAATTGTTATTATGCTGATTTAACCTATTGATGTTCCCCGAGTTTAGCTCAGTAATAACCTGGGTTGTGTTTGTAATCTTAGTTAGTGTGAAAATGCGGAATGGATTTTCCGATTCGTTATTCTGTTTATTGATCCCATAAGGTCTTCTCAAAATTTGAGAATTTCCTTTAACCATCTGATTTGTTTTTGTGCTTTGTTGTGTTATGGGAGACTGTTTTTCCATAGTCTGGAAATTTAGTTCAGTAACCATATGGTCAGTGCTGGTAATCTTAATTTGTACGAAAAATGCTATTCAGAAATCACTGTTCTATTGATTTGCCCAAGGGTTTTCCCAAAGTTTATGAATTTAGCTCAATGACCTTCTGGGAAGTGCCTGGTCTAGTGGGGAATTTTTCAAATATTTAGTGAGGGTTTTTTTTTATGTAAAAGAGCAAATTCCGTTATTGTTTTCAGCTGATTATTCAACTGAGACTGATGTTATAGAAAAAACTAGATGGCACTGGGGCATGGTGTAACTCAAACTTTCTTCTATACTGTATTTGATTATGATTTCTGTCAATATCTTCCTAAATGGGTGTCCTGGTGCACAGGACTCCTATCATATGAAGTGGGGGAAGGGTTGGATGGGGGGAATTGTATTCTATGTAGTGTGTATCAGACCTTACCTAGTAAGATATTTGGATTCTGTGTTATTTTATTTTATTTTTTCATCAAAATATTGATTCAGATGACAAGATTCTTTTAATGAAGCATAATTTCTGATAACAAGATTCAGGTGACAAGATTCTGACAATTCAGTAAGATTTGTAGAGTTCCCCCCTTTTTGATTGTTTACATAGCCCACATTCCCGAGCAAAAGGTGAACAATAAAATGATAAAAGCTTTAATTTTTATTAAGGCATTATGAGTTTGATTTGCCTAGGAGTGATGGACTGGAGTCTGGAAGACTGTCTTTGATGTATTTTTTTTTTCTCTATTTTTCCTCTTTTATCCTGGCTTGCTTTTTTCCATGTTCTAGGTAACTCTCTCCCCCTTAATAGACTTAAACATATTAGTTCTCATAATAACATTAAAATTGAATAACTAATAATATCTATTAGTCACTAACTAGTACTACATTTAGAAATTAAATCAATATAATTATATATCATAATATTTGGTTATTAACCATCATAATATTCTTTTTAAGTAAAAAAAAACTATCTCAAGCAAACAGGTTGAACTGGTCTTTTTGCCAATTTACCCAGTTTTGCACCAGTTTCATACTGGTTCTTTATAATGGTTAAATGAAGCAGTCTAATAATCGGTATAGAGCAGTTTATATTATCATGCATTTTTACATAAATAATATTTTGTTGATTTTCTTATCAACGATTAAGACTCTTTACTTGCTTTGTGTGTATGGATATACACTTTCCTCAAACCCCACTTGGTGGGAGATGAGAGAAAGATGAAAATAAGGTTGTCATGTACTCTTTTAGATAATCTGGGCTGGAAGCAACTACACTTTTGCTCAGTGAATCCACTCTTCATTTTACATCTTGATGAAATGAAGGATGTTGTAGTATGCCACTAAGGGTTTACAGTATGAACTATCTATGTATTCTTCCACTCAAAGAAACTGTTTTTCATTTCAGAAACTATCAGAATTGTTTTCAGAACATCTTCTACAGTGGATGGAAATAAGAAGAGAGAAATTGAGTGAATCGTAGGGGTTGTTTGGTTTGAGAAAAATAAAGAAGAAATAAATAGGTAATAGAATAAAAAACTGCCAGATAATGTATGTTTTCACGCAACAATCTATTTTCGAGAACATGATTATCGACAATGTTGACTAGTTTGCCTGAACTTCATTGTATGACAATCAATTATCTTGTGTAGAAAACAAGATAATGAATTAGTTGTTGGTTGGTGTGTGTAGATGTTGACGATTGATATTGAAGAATGAGAATGTGTTGTATTTAGTGGTTTGTTTGTTGTGGTCCTCAGGTAACTCCAGAGGTCCATTTCCAGAATGATCTGGGATTGGATAGCTTGGACAATGTGGAAATTGTAATGGCTCTAGAAGAGGAGTTCAAGTTAGAGATCCCAGACAAGGAAGCTGATAAAATTGACTCTTGTAATCTTGCTATTGAGTATATAGCTAATCATCCCATGGCTGGTTAACTAATGTGTCTTTTTTATTTGGCTTCTTGTTGAACTTCAGCATCACTGCAACCTTGAACCTTCCCCTTACTTTCACTGGTTCTTTCTGGAATCTGGTGTTTGTTTTTCCCATTTAAATTGGAGTCAAGGAACTGGTTCTTTAGAATAATGGGAATTGTTCAGAGAGGAATTTCTCAATGAAAATTGGTACTGCTTTTTTTAAGTTACTTTTCTCAACTGTGTATCTTTTTTGTCCTACCACCACTGTTTTTCAGTTTATTGATTGCTAGTTTGAAGAGTTTGTACACAGAACGGAAATAAAACATAAGTTTTCTTGTTTTCGAGAGTGTTTAATTGTTACATTAATTTATCCAACAAAAAAAATATTGGTGTTTCTAGTGACCTTTGAATGTGGTACAACATTGAAAATATTAAATATTACATTTATGAAATGTTACGGTAAATCATAATTTTAAGATTTTTTTTAACACGATCAATGCCAAATTCTTCTTGCACCTTACAAATTGTGACCTTATGCATCTTAAAATTTTCAAAATTTTACTTCGTTCTCATATTAAAAATTTAAAATTTAAAATATACATTCTAGAATTAGTAAATCTGAAATATATTTTTGTGTTTTGGAAGTGTATGAAATAAAATTAGAAAATCAAAATTTTATTTCAAACAATCAATTCCGAAATACTAATTCAGAAAATAAAATCTAAATTTGAAACGTATTCTGAAAAAAAGGAAATTCAGAATCTATTTTGATGCATACCTTCTTTTATGATATTTTTGTTATTTTACATAAAATAAAAATGGAGTGGAGGTTGAAATTCCTTTATATAAAAAAAAAGTATTTGATTGATGTAATATGATTTATGTAAGTGACTTTATTAAGTAGGGTAAGAATATTGTGGTTTTCAGGAAAAAAGTGTTCAGTTTTCACCACATATTTGATGTTTATCCACAATATTTGAGATAACAACTATTTTTTATCGTAATAAAGTGATTATCAATTATTTAATGATTTTTTTATATATGATAAGAGAATATCAGCCTCACAGTATTAAATTACAAAGTGATTAACCTAAATTGAATTCAGTGAGAATTCTTACTTTATCTCTTTGATGGATACTTTATAGTTTCTGCCTATTTATGCATTTCTTTATGGTAGCTATATGCATTCTTTGTTTTTCATAAAGCAAATTGTTTTAAGCAAAATGAACCAATCCAATAATTCAAACTGAAATTTCTTTGATTTGCTGCAGAAAAAGAGTTTAGTCATTAAGCAAATTTAATAACTAATTTACATTAATTAAAGTAAAATTCAATTGAAATCAAATTAAAAATAATATAAGAAACACCAAAAGTAAAAAACGTTACTTTTTTTCTCCAGACATTTATTGTTTATGTTTTTGTTTTTATTTAACATAAGTCGTGAAATAGATTGCGATCTTATATATGTAGAAAATTCCAATTGAAACACAAATTCTGTGTTGTAGTTGTTTAATCATTAATTGAAATGTTTATGTTGTGTTTAATTTTTTTTAAAAGGTTATTTATAATTTAAAAAACTGAACCAACTACAATTATTGCCGAGCAAGGTGGAAAAAAACTAAAAAAAAAACTGAAGTGCATTGAATGAATAATGCTGGTGACCGTAGTGTAAACATGCAGAAAAAGTACTGAACATGTTGGTCAAAACATTTATTGCTCCAAAACGTGTTCAAAATCATGAGTAATGATGAAAAATAATGGAATATTTAATCTTTTCAAACAAATTAAAATATAACTAAAATTCTAAAAGTTTTTTTAAAGAAATCATATATAGAATTTACATTTCTAAAAAACAAAATGCAAACACTACTTGCTTACATGGATGTTCGTGAACATTTCACTACAATGATTATTTGTTTGATACATGTTTTTATTGTTGACGTATAATTTGATAGTTTGCTTAAAAAATTACTTAAATTTTTTATATTGTTCTCTTAATTTATTTTAATAAATATTGAAATTGAATAATTTATAACTATTTTTTATTTATTGTAGACATTGAAGGTTGAAAGTGATGCTCTATCACTAAATGACATTAGAGGATCAACTAAATGACATTAGAGGATCAAGTGGAGAAAGTAAGATTAATAGTAAAAGTGACATAAATTTTTAAAAAATCTGTTATGATATCAGAACTTTTGTAATATTGTGTTTTTTTTTTTATATTTTAACTTTTCTGGGATGTTGATGTAATTGTTGGATGCATTCTTTTGTTTAAACCATGAAAACAAACTCTATGTTTTATTTTATTATAATTTTTATTGGTAATTATGAAAAACATGTTTCATTAAATTATGAGATTATAAATACTGGTAGATAATTATAAATAATTTAATATTTTAATTACAACAGCAAAAAAAAAATAACATGTTATATTAATTCATATAATTATTATTGAAAATTTCATATGATAATGAGAATAATGATGTCAATATAGATTACTATTATATTAAAATTGTATTTAATTAAAATTATTACCATAATTTTACTGACATTATCTATAATTTTAAAGTATTTATTTGCATAATGTATTAGATGATGGATGTTATAATAATTTAAATAACACTGTTATTTTATACTTTATGATATGAGATGTGGAATATATTTATGTAATGCATACTCTATTATGGAATATATATTTATATTTTTTATATATTTAATATATTTTTATAATTATATAGGAAAAAATGCCACAATATTTTTAATTAGGGTTTTACTTTTTATTTTCGCATTTTTTTTACCTTTCTTTATTCATATTCATCCACACACACACACACATATATATATATATATATATATATATATATATATGGTTGGAAACAAAAGAACCCTTAATGATTAAAAGGGCACAGATCATTTTGTTTTTTACTCCATCTTCATTTTTTACTTTCAGCTATTTTTGTTCTTTTTCTCTGTTTTTGTCTTTTAATTCTTTCAATGTTTTTATCTTCTTTTCCTTTTCTTTTACATTTGTCGGTTTGTCATGTTTCGTATTATTCATGCTTCAAAAATGTTTTTTAAAATATTGAGGTGATGCTGAATATTTAATCTATTTTTCTCTTATCTTTTTTGTCTTTTGCTTGTTTTGTTTTGTTTTGCTTTTTTTTTTCTCTAGACTCAATATTAACGTTTTCAAATTTTTGAGCCAATTAAACTGTCTTATTATGGTACAATTATTCTAATTCCCTACCTAATCTTCACTATTAAAATTTTTAGAGTTTGACAATTGTGATTATGGTAATGATTTGATGCAGACACAAAGTAATCCCACCCAAAGGTAAAATTAGAATGATTTTGAGATACTTAATTAATTATGTACTCTTCTATCTATCGAATATTTTAATTATACTTGGTACGGAATAAAAATTAAAGTTTTGATAATAATATTTAACATGTTAAAACCAATTTTCATTGAAAAATTATTAATATTATCTTATACTTTTATATATTAATAGATGATGTAAAATCCCACTCAAGTCCAAGTAAAATGGGTTAGTGCTTGCTTATACTTTACCATACATTTATGTAAATGTGTTTTAATTATTTTTTGGACAAGTGTGTGAAAAGTAGATGATTAAAAAGTGAAATAATTCAATTGTAAAAAATATATTAAATTTGATTAAAAGTTTGAGTGGTGTGCAATACTATAATTAGTTTAATAAAAAAATCCTAAGTTATTTTTTAGTGTAATACTATAATTAATTTATGTGTATTTTTAAAATATAAATGTTATTTTGTTAAAAAATGATTTTTTAATTATTTAACATAAATGACAAATGACCCATACCAAACAAATCTCATTTTTTCTATTGTTAAAGTCTAGTCAAACATTTACGAATATTAATCATATCATACTTATTAATAGATAGTTTTGTCTTATTTATTATTTAAGAATTTAAAGAACGGTTTCACTTGAAAAGGTATTGGGTTAAGACCTACATTACACAAACAGAGCATTAAGAGAATATGTGATTAATACATGGTAAAAAAATGTGCAAAATATTATTAGTCTCAAAAAAATTAGAAAAGTGTAATCATTCACCTTTGCCAAATTACCATAGTCACTAGAAAAGTCCTTTTCCCAAACACATGATATGCATGCTTTTTAAAAATATATTATTTTATTGCAAACCATGACATTTGATGTTTGTGTTATACATATTTTATTTTCTTTTTTATTGATGTGTGACAAATACTGGATATATGCTGTATCATTTGAAAACTACCAATATATTAATATTAAAATTATTAAATAAAAATTAATTTTAAAAATAATTAATACTATATTAACTAAACTATTTATAAATTAAAAAAAATTATTAATATTTAAAATAATTTCAAAATTTACACACTAATTTTTAAATTGGTATTTAATTTACCTAACTTTTAGTTACTAATTTTAGTACCTAATTAACTATAATTAGTAGTTAAAATTTAAATAATTAATTAGATACTAATTTGAAAATTAATTTATAAATTTTAAACTAATTTATATCAATTTTATTTAATTTTTAAATTAGTGTTTAATTTTTGTAATGAATATACTAATTAATTATTTTATATCTTTAAAATTAATTTTTATTTAATAATTTTTTTAAGTATATAACAGTACTGAAAAATCATTATCATCATATAAATAGATAAATAAATGTGATAGACATCAAGTACAAAATGTTTGTTGATTGAAGGTATGATATTTGAGTTTTTAATGATTTATAACTTCAGAAAAATAATGTTTGGAACTATGCCTGATAAATATAAATTATTTTATTAATTTAGAATTAGAAAAAGCAGTAGAATTTAGATGTAGAATTCATCATTAGTGAACGTATATTTCATATTGTTTGAGTATATTAAAAAAAAAAGTGGAAAATTTAGTGGTTTATCAGGCATAGTTCCAAACATTATATTTAAGGAGGGATTTTTTTAAAATTTTGTAGAGATCCTTTTAAATTCTTTACTTGAACTCCTCAACTTATAAAAAAATTAATTTCAATAAATAAAAGATTATTTTTAAAATAAAAAACTCTTAATGTAAATTATTCTACAAATCTAATTAAAAGAAAACTAAAATTTATTAAACAATATTATTACAAGTATATAGGTTGATTTAATAGTTTTAAGTTTGGGCTATATTCATCCACAAATTTAATGTACATTAGTATTTAATAGAAATGGTTCTATTCAAATGTATACATAGAATGAATTTAAATTCAGATGTAAATAGTAAAAAATAGACCACATAACTCAAATATTGAAAAATTTAATAAATATTTCGTTTATAAAAATTATAAATGATTCAAAATTATCATAATTTTATCTTTGTCCGCATTATTAAAATTGTGATAATAATTTTGATAATGAATTTTTGTTCGTATTTCTATTATCTCAATTGTTATACATAACATATTTTCGATTGAATCCTAATAAATATACTCCAAATAACTGATAAATGTTGCTCATCAGATTGCCAAAAATAAAAACATCCTAAGAATTTCGCTCAACCAAAAACTCTTGCTATATAATCACAATATACTGTAATTAACATTATATGTAAATAATAATTAAGCACAATAAAAAAATTATATATATTACTATCTATCAAGCTCAGACATTTCTTTTAAATGGCGTGTCGGTGTCGGATACACATATCGGATACCTGACACTCGTAGAACACGTATCCGTGAAGTTTCTAATTCAAAAAATATTTGTTGAATTTTTGACAATTCTAGTACGATTTTAACATATTTTTAAAAAATAAAAATACATTAATTTTTTTTAAAACTCAAACTTATTGTATGAATTTTTATTATAATTATAAAAATAAGAAACAAATTATTTTAAATCAGTCATGAAAAACATCTTTTTGCTTCAAAAAAATATATGGAACATACTTGTGCACATAAATTTTTATTTTCAATTTATATAATTCATAATTATACAATATATAGATTCGTGTTCCCGTATCCTACATTTTAAAAATTATACGTATTTCCGTGTCCGTATCCATGTCGTATCAATATTTGTGTCAGTGAAAAATAGGTTAATGTCTACTCAAAACCCCACATGCTCATATATATATATATATATATATATATATATATATACTAAAATTCATTCCATGACCTTTTTAAGACTCATGAAACATGCTGAACTATTTTCAAAAATAAAATATTCACTACTTAGGGTTTTGGCACTAAGGACACAATAATTGTATCCAACAAGATCCATTTTTGGCTACTAATGTCTTGTTATCACCGATTTGCTTAGACACTCTCTGGTCCCTACCAAACTGCACTGCCATTGATCTTTTTTTTTATCTAAAAGTTATATAAGATTTTAAAAGATGAAAAATGACTAATTTAATAGAAAAATAATGAAAAAGTATTTTTTATAAATTCTAACTCAATTGCTTTTTACTATAACGATGAGACTGTACATTATATGAATATCATTGTGATTATAAAAAAACGGACAACATTTAAAAAGAAAATATACAAATAAGTGACAAGTCAATATTTAAAAATGAATAAATTATTAAAATATTTAACATGTGAAATATTTACATATGTCCACTAGTATTATAGTTTTTTGGTTATCAAATACATGATGAGATGATGAAAAAAAAAACTAACATTTAAATTTATTTTATTCAAAAAATAAAAAATGAGTTAAAATATATAAAAACAATACAATAAACTTTACAAATTTTTAATTTTTTTTTATTGCGTGTCAAACAATTTAAACTATTTTTTTTTTCACAACCAAACAGGATACATAGATATAAAGATGGTAAAATGTTTACATTAACAAAAATAGTCACTTAAAAGAACCAATAAATAATAAATAGTTAACATTATTCACGTACTTTGATCCCACGTTTTTTGTGAATTTTATGTCCCTATTTCACTTGTGATTATATTGGTGTTCCTTTTTTATATAAATTTTCTATATCAACAATATCTAAGTTTTCTAAAATGTTAAGAGTTGTATAAGTGTTTTGTATAGATGTTTAGAGACTATTATTAATGATAGGATGGTTATTTTTTTAGATTATACATAAATTATAGTTGTTCTTACTTGTAGAAACAAATAACTTTTTCTCTTCTTCACTTCTCGTTTTTTCGATCTTCTAGTTTGAGTTGGGCTTTCAGTTACACTTTTCAATGATTTGAGTTTGGACTTAGATATAAATTATGGATTCTCATTTGTTGGACTAGATCAACTAGAACTCTCAAGTCTCTAGTCTTAGTATCAGCTTTCGGGTAGGTATGTGTACCTGCAAGAGACGACTCCGATGATAAAGTCAGAATCGATTTTAGTTAATTCTTAGATAAAATCCACTCTACTTACCTCTTGGGTTGATAACCTATTTATAGTACTTTCTTATCAGGCTTTAGACCTAATTGAACTTTTATTTTTTAAACCTTATATTTATTAAACATATTACCCGTATTTAAACTTATTTAATGGACTTTACTATTTTACATTTTAATTATTTATTTATTTAATTTAATTTTTATATTTATTTTCCATCTTTCAACCTTCTAATCACTCGGTCTAGACAACACAATAATTAATTAGTTATTATAATTGGAGTATCTTAAAACATTATTTATTTATTTATTGATAAAAAAAACTGTATTAAAAGGATTTCATTATATTTGATATAATTTTTTGATCGGTAATAAATATGATACATCTAAATAAATCACTATACGTTTATAAATTTTGTTTCAATAATAATGTTTCATAACTTGACACTTTTATAAAAAAAATATATTTCAACTTTTTACAACTTAAAATTTAATTTAATTATTAAAATACTTTTTTTAAGATTCAATCTCTTGTATAATATTTAATTTTTAATTTTAGAGCTTTTTCTCACATGAAAATGATGCAAAAAATTATATAGTGCACAGTTTTTGGTTTTTTTTTGTCAACAAGAGTTTGCTGGAAAGTAGTACTAATTTCCCATGACTAATAATTGCATGAAAGGTGTCTGTCTGAGAGAGAGAAAAAAAAAATAGTATTTATTTCTCATGAGCTAATAATTGCATGAAAGGTGAGAGAGAGAAAAAAACACCCCCCTAAAATACAAAAATTATCATATATAAAAGCTGAAACTTGTTCCATTATATACAATGCAATTTCCTATAGAAGTTGCAAGTGCTACTCTCTATCAGATTCACACAACCAACCACAAGAGTTCTCATATCCATAAAACATGGAGGATTCATTGGAGAATTGGATTTCCATTTTGGTAAAACCTCCCTTAAACCACATTCAATTTCATTTTCTGGATTTCTCAGTATGCATCTTACTATCCATGAGCAAACCAGAACTTATTTTTCTTCTTAGTTGTCACAGGAAATGGAAGATTATGATGCTGTGTTGAGTGAGAGCAATGGTTCATTTGATGAACAACAGTTCCTAAGAGAGATCCTTGAGGAGCCACAAAATTTGTCACCTGAAGGAGAGAATCTCAGTCCCACCAACAGCAGTGTGTCCTTTGATGAGCCAATTGGTGACACTCTCCACAAAAGCTACAGTTCCAACTCCATCAAGTCCTTGAAAACATTGCCACAATCATCACACACCACATACCTTCTCTCCTTTGATACTTCATCTGCTGAACCAATCATACCTCATAAGCCTTCCCCAAAGCTTGGTTCATCACTGCAGGGATCTTCCAGCAAAAGGGGTGCTGTGGTGAAAGATGGAGCTGATGAATTTGAACCATTCATGGATCAGCCAAGAAAGAGGGTCAGAAGGCCCTCTGAGACACAACATCACATCATTGCTGAGAGGAAAAGGAGACAGGAACTGACAGGGAGCATCATAGCACTTTCAGCAACCATTCCTGGACTCAAGAGGGTCAATTACCATACACTGAACTTATTCATATTTTTTTCCACAAGTGTCATTCAGTATTATAAAAAAATTTAAAATGATTTCCTTTCATCAAATGCATAAAAATATGTTTTTTTATGACTATTTAATGGGTTTTTATATGAATGTTTTATAAAGATTTCTGTGTTTTTATTTGCTAAAACTTGTGTTGGTCAGAAGGATATTTTTTTCAATCCATGAAAGACACAGTTTTTATTATGTTAAGAATTATATGGTTTCATCAATCTTGCATTTTCATTTATATATATATATATATATATGAAGTCAACTCATTTAAGAAGAAGTCTAGCTAGTAGTTATTTTTATATAAAAAAAAGTAAGATAATTTTTCTTTTTCATGTTTGTTTCTTGGCATTTGCTTTCTCACCTTTATCTCCCTCGTTATTCTCTTTTGCATGAACTAAACTTGCTCTCTTGAAATAATATAAAGTGATAAAATATGATGATATCGATTTATTTTATATATTTTCAATACACCTTTTGGATAGAAAAATGTTGAACTTTAGAATTAGAAAACATATTTTTTTACCCTAAATCCTAAACACATAATTTACACATCTTATTATTTAATATTAAAACAGTTTTCCTGTATTATCAGTTAACTTTTGAATTAATAAAAATATTTGGTGTTTTTTGCTTATGCTTGATTAGGTTTAAGAATCCCTTCTCAACATGTTGTCCTACTTTTTCATTTGATATTTTAAAATAAGATTTTAGACTTATAAAGCAGTGAACCACTGAAGCATTATTTTGCTAATAATGGGAAATATTATAGTATTCAAAAAGATGACACCAGCAAACTAATCATCACACAGGAAGAAAATATTAAAGAAAAAATTTCATGGTCCACTCCCCATGAAGTACTATTATAATTAGAATCTCCAATGCATTATTGTTGTTTTTGTAATGTATAACACTTAAATTTGAAAAGGATTATCAAGTATTAATTTGAATATTTCAATTTTTTATAGATGAGGGTAGCAACTTTCTTTTAGAACAAAAAAAAATTGTATTATAGTTATTTTCAATCAACTAAGATTTTTTCTGGGTAACTTTGCAGATGGACAAGGCTTATGTGCTTCGTGAAGCTGTGAATTACACAAGGCAACTTCAAGAGAGAGTAAAAGAGTTGGAAAATCAAAACAATGACGCAAGAGTAGTGCATCATTCATCAACATTGGTAGTGAAATCTCAAGCCTCCTCAGATAAAAACAGCAGCAATATTAGTGAAAGCAACAAAGAATCACTGTTTGAGGTTGAAGCAAGAGTTCTTGATGAGGAAGTACTCATCAGAATCCATTGTGAGAAGCAAAAGGACATAATCTGCAACATACTTGTCTTGCTTGAAAAGTTCCATCTTTCTCCAACCAGTAGCAGCGTGTTACCATTTGGCACTTCTACTCTTATAATCCACATCATTGCTCGGGTAATTATTCATTAGAATGCACTCATATGTGAAATTATGCAAATGCATGGTTTGTGATGTTCTGCTATGATGCAGATGGATGAGGAATGCAGAATGAGCACGGATGAGCTAGTGAAGAATCTGAGAGAATATCTTTTGGATGTGTATGGCATGCAACAGTGAGTTTGTGATCTGTGCTAGTGCATCAAACAAGTTATGGGATTGTACACTATTGAGAAAAAAAAATATATCAAGTTTTTGGATTCTACTGTATGATTGACTGATGAGAAGATGAGATTTGGTGGTTTGGTTTGGTTTGTTTTTGCCTATAAAACAATAGAAACCTGTGAACATGTTTTTTAATATTCATGTCCCATAGTGTAAAGAGATCTTTAGGTTTGTGCACATAAAAATAATGCTGTCTTCAACTATGACTGCTATGAATTAGAGAAAACAACTAGGGGAAGGTTCGTCTAGTGTGTAATTTGGTGCTGATGTAAATTAATAAAAAAAAACAAATTTGGGCATACTTTATTCAAAATACTTCCTTTGATCCATAATTATGTAATTTTAGTTATTTAAAATAAATTTTAAATTAACCGATGTTAAGACCTCAATGAAGTATTATTTTTAATTTTTCTGATTTATTTTTTGTTTCGATATTCTTTTATTTAAGAAATAAAAACTATTTTAGAACGAATATTCTTAATAATATACTTAAAAAGTCTTAATGGGTGTAATCGTTACCAGTAGGAACATAGACGCGTAATATGATTAAAAAACAATTAACAAATTTATTAAAATAAAAAGTATTATTAAATTATTAAATGTAATGTTTATGATTTAAGTATGAAATGTTTAGATGCCTGGAAAATGGTTTTGTTAAAAGGAAAAAGAAGAAGGAATAATTGTAACAGTGAAGGAAGAAGAAAATGGATGTGGTGTAGAAAAAAATCAAAACGTTACTATAAAAAATATCTAACTCATTGTTTGATATCTGTGGAATATGGAAAATGATGGAGGTGAGAAGAAATAAAGGGAAGTGAGGAAAACAAATATTATATATATATATATATATATATATATATATATATATATATATATATATATTATTTTTGATAGAGAATAAATGAATAAAATTCTAAGAAGTGGTGGATTAAAGATGTTAAAATTTGTCTCGTTATAAGAGACAAATAGACAAAAGAAACTTCAAATAAAAAAAAATATAATACAAAATCTAATTTAAAGATAAAAAATAATTAATAATTATTAAATATTAAATATTATTTTATAAATTAAAATATTATTAATATTTAAAATAATTTTTATTATTAATTAAAAAATTTAAATTAATTTTTAAATTAGTATTTAATACTATTAATTATTAATTATTTTTTAAATTTTAAATTAATCACTAATTTAATTAAAAATTAATTTAAAATCTAAAATAATTAGTAATTGAAACATTAATAGTTACTAATTAAAAATAAAAAATATATATATATAATAAAAAAATTATGTTTTTTTAAATTTTAAAAGTAAAAATATTTCCAACAAAACATTTGAAAAAGAAAAGAGGGTATTTGATTATCTTGTAGAAAGTCAAATTTTTCATTAAGCTTCTGTGACCCTCAATCTTGCATTTAATCTTTACATGAAAATTAGATAAACTTTAGGATATGTCCAATTTATATATAAGTTGATAAAGAAAGTTTGTTTTCACTTGTTAATGGTTCTTCTTGTAATAGGGAACCAAGTTCCACAACAATGTAATCACGCTAATTTCGATAGCAAAATTACAAATTTCTTACTTCTTGTAACTATTAAAACTATAAGCATTTAAATTATTTTATATTCTTGGTTCACTTGCAATACACTATCGGCCGGAACCAAACAAATTTCAAATACTTTGATATTCGGTTGCGTCAATCAACATGTTTAAAGTGTACTAAACTCTAAATCATAAATCTTAAAGCCTAAATCCTTATAAAAAAATTAACGAGCCTAAGTAGCAAGTAAATATTATGTAATGTGTTCTTAATCATATAAATAGTCACAAAAGTTTCGAGAAAAATATACAAATTATCACATATTAATTGCACCAAATACTTACTTGATCAATAGAGCATCTTTTACAGGTGTTCTCCCGACTGAAAGCCTACGAAAAAAAGGAAGAGTTTGACTGAAGTAAATGATTGATGATTGATTAAAATGAGGTGAAGTTGTTGAGTTAAGTAGAAAGAAGAAAAGTGACCGAGAAATCGAAAAGAATAAATAATAGTTCTCTGAGTCTTGTTTTAGAAAAAACAAATACAAATAAAAAAAATCATAACAAAAACAAAATTGCAACAAGTTTCTCTATAATTAAAAAGATAAATCAATTTTTTTATATATTAAGATTAATTTATAAACAAGATAAAAATAAAAAAATTTAAAAATATTAATATAAAAGATAATGTTAATTATTCTTCTATAGTTGTTAAATCATATATAAATGTTTTGATGTTAAATACTATTATTAAAATTAATCATTTAGGTATTCTGTACTTTAGAACTTTATAATTTTATTTTCTAAAAACATTTTAAATAATTAAAGAATATTAATTAAATTTTCTTTTGATTTTATTTCTAAATAATAATAAACTTGCATCACAATTATTTAAGATTAAAATCTCAAAAACAATTTAAATATAATTTTCTTAAGTCTTTCACATGTGTATTAAAAATAAAATTGTAACTAATCTACCAAAATTCAGAACAATTGTATTTTGGTATGAAGGTGGAAACTACTAATGTCATAAGATGGCTTGATAAGTGAAGGTTTATAACTAAAATTAGAAAGTGTTATGAACAAGTTATTTGTTGGGTTTGTAATGAATAATTAATGTGGTAGAAGTTCTTAGTTCTTAAATGTGTTCCCATCTTAAAACCATCAATAGATGTACAAATAGTTGGTAAAATGTCTAATAAAATGTCTTAAATGCATTATGTTCTATATAAGACAGGTGTTTTATGGATAGCATGTGAGCAGTGGGAACTCACAGTGTGAACAAAGATGATATGACACATTGACCCATATGCTTCCAAAATTAAATGCTATGTATCTTAGCAATAATGTAACTTTAAATGTTCAAATTCCAAATGCCTTTTTTTTCTTTTGGAAAGTAGTTCAATTTAAAATCAATTTTATTAAATTGGTAGGTTTTTTTTTAATTTCAGAATTGGTTAATTGAAAGTAAAGTCCTAATATGATATACTATTTTATAAAATTAGAAGAAATTGTATTTATCATATACGAATTTGTCACAAATGATTTACATTCAATTCAAATAGTATATAAAAAATACGATTTTAATTACATTTTGTATAATTCAAAAACGAAATTTAAAAATTCAATTAATTGAAAAATCATATATAAAAAAACAAGAATTTTAAATAAAATTCCTACCCATCATGTATTTTTTTTTAATTTGTTAGGACTATTTTTATTTATTGAACTTATCCGTGATTTCATATCAGTCAATATCTAAAATTATTGTCTTCAATTAAGAAATAAAGAAGATTTTTTATTATTTTAAAAGATTAATGTTAAAAAAGTTTTCATACTCATGACATCACATTATGAAACATTTTTATTTTAATATCTGTCACTTGAAAAAAATTGTTATGAATCTAATATATCTTATGATATTTGATATCATAAAAATCTCATCTAGTGGACAATAAAATGTTTAAAAGTGATACATTACACTATCTAACCATAATTACATAGTTTATTTTTTTTAAAATAAATTTTTTTATGTTACTATGCAATTTGACATCTCAGCTAATGCTAATACATCAAGTAACAACAATTATTTGTGAGTACATGAAAAAAATATTATTAAAAAAATACAAAAATATGGGAGAACTAGACCAAAATCCATATGTTAACAAAAACGATAAGAAGATAGACTATATGTATTCATAAAGAATTCTAAAAAGTAGCTTATTATACCAATGAAAAGATTCTCTATGAATAAATCCTAAATTAGTCAACTTATCAGCACACGCATTTCCTTCAAAAAAAAATATGAATAATTATAAATCTGATTTTTTCACAGTAATTAAGATAAATATTTCATCGATTACGAAGCATACAAGGAACATTAGTCCTAGGAGTAAACGCAGCACAAACCAAAGTAGAATGACATTCCAACCAGACATTAGTAAGCCTCATCTTTTGAGCTTCCTTCATAGCATATATAATTCCATAAAACTCACCAACCAGATCAGTCTAAACTTAAAAAACGCAAAGAAAGCTCCTTATTTTCTTAACAATTTATAAAATATCATGTAAAAAGCTTGAAGTGTAAATCATTATAATAACTACAATAGTCGGTTTCTTTAGCCATTGATAAACCAAGTTATGTCATGAATCCTCCATTATTAGCAAGAGGTTAAGGCTTTAAGCACAACCAAGAGAGTTAATGGAGTGATATAGTTAGTAGGATGGTAGATAGTAATTATGCATTGTAACTTAAATAACAATTTTATAGATATCAAATGATAAAATGAAATAAAAGGGATTTTAATAGGGTTTATAAGATAATAATAATAATAAAATTATAAAATAAAAATATTGATAATAATAAAAGTGAAAATAATGAATTAAAAAAAATCAATAGTAGTAACATTAAATTTAAAATAATAAAAAAATATAATTTAATATTAAATTTAATTTATAATAATAAGAATAATTTAATTTTTTATTAAATCTATTATATCAGGAGATCGAGGGAGTCGAAGCGCTCACTGAGGTGTTTCGAGAGTTTGGAGTAGGGAAGAAGATAATGAAACAGTGAAGTGGCGCGAAGTGTTTAAGGGTTTTGAAGAATCCCGAACGTTGCGA
>Ga0123342_1003064_pt1 | contig 27242 bp, 19 predicted proteins | sample Turbeawhitnodule_FD_89960 | JGI IMG/M metagenome (GOLD analysis project Ga0123342, IMG submission 89960) | Root nodule microbial communities of legume samples collected from Mexico - Turtle bean Mexico white nodule | ecosystem: Host-associated > Plants > Roots > Nodule | place: Mexico: Nepantla...
CAGGATAATTCTTGTAGCCGACGCCGTTTGCGCCGCGCAGCAGCATCTGCAAAAGCAGGTTTGGTGCGGCTTCGCGCACGAGCGACAGACGCTCCCACGGATCTTCCGTCAGGAAGCGCATCGTGACGTCGAAGGTCGCACCGCCCCAGCACTCGAGCGACAAGAGGTTCGGCAAGGCGTGCGCATAAGTGCCGGCGATGCGGGCGATGTCATAGGTGCGCATACGTGTCGCAAGCAGCGACTGATGGCCGTCGCGCATTGTCGTATCGGTCATCAGGATGCGCTTTTCATTGCGCATCCACTCGCCGAACTTCTTCGGCCCAAGCTTGTCGAGAAGCTGCTTGGTGCCGTCGGGAACGCCGTTGCCATTGGTGTAGGGCACGATCGGTTCTGCGATACCTGCCGATGGCTTCGGCCGATCCTTGGCTTCCGGATGCCCGTTGACCGTCACGTCGGCGAGATAGGTCAGAAGTTTTGTCGCACGGTCCTGGCGCTTGACCTGCTCAAATAGTTCAGGTGTCGAGTCTATGAAGCGTGTCGTGTAAGTGTTGTCCTTGAACTTCGGGTGGCCAATGATCGCTTCCAGGAAAGTCAGGTTGGTGGCAACGCCGCGGATACGGAATTCACGCAGCGCGCGGTCCATGCGAGTAATTGCTTCCGTGGCAAGGGGGGCCCAGGCCGTGACCTTGACCAGCAGCGGATCGTAGTAGCGGGTGATCACCGCTCCAGTATACGAAGTGCCGCCATCGAGACGAATGCCAAAGCCGGAGGCGGAACGATAGGCGGTGATGCGGCCATAGTCCGGAATGAAGTTGTGCTCGGGGTCCTCGGTGGTGATTCGGCACTGCACAGCATGACCGTTCAGGCGGATATCATCCTGCTTGGGTACCCCCGATTCCTCTGTACCGATTGCCGCTCCGTCAAGAATATGTATCTGCGCTTTGACAATGTCGATTCCGGTCACGGCTTCGGTCACCGTGTGCTCGACCTGGATGCGCGGATTGACCTCGATGAAGTAGAATTTCCCAGTTTCGGCATCCATCAGATATTCGACGGTACCGGCACCGACGTAGTTCGTGGCCTGAGCAATTTTAAGGGAATAGGTCGCAAGTTCTCTACGCTGCTCCCATGTCAGGTAGGGCGCGGGCGCGCGTTCGACGACCTTCTGGTTGCGACGCTGGATTGAACAGTCCCGTTCAAAAAGGTGAACGACATTGCCGTGGGTATCCCCGAGAATCTGGCTTTCAACGTGGCGGGCACGCTCGACGAGCTTTTCGAGATAGACCTCATCCTTCCCGAAGGCGGCCATCGCCTCGCGCTTGGCTTCCGTGACTTCGCGGGCAAGGTCCTTAGGATCGCGAATGGCACGCATGCCGCGACCGCCGCCGCCCCAGGAAGCCTTGAGCATTACAGGATAACCGATCTCGTCGGCCATGCGCGCCACTTCGGCCATATCGTCGGGCAGCGGATCGGTGGCCGGTACGACGGGAACGCCGACCGAGATCGCCAGATTGCGGGCCGCGACCTTGTTGCCGAGCTGGCGCATCGTGTCGGCCCGGGGGCCGATGAAGATGATGCCGGCCTTGTTGCAGGCGTCGACGAACTCAGGGCTCTCGGACAACAGGCCGTAACCGGGATGGATGGCATCGACACCGGACAGTTTCGCGACGCGGATGACTTCATCGATCGACAGGTAGCTTTCGATCGGGCCAAGATCGCGCGGCAAGTGTGGGCCCCGACCAACCTGATAACTTTCGTCCGCTTTGAAGCGGTGTAGCGCCAGCTTGTCTTCTTCCGCCCATATGGCCACTGTTTTGATACCCAGCTCGTTCGCTGCGCGGAATACGCGGATCGCGATCTCTGAGCGATTGGCGACAAGTATCTTGCTGATAGGCATTCGAACTCCTCCGTTCGATGTCGGGCATAGACGCCGTAGTGGGGTGGGCAGCGAACTACAATTAAAAATGCATAATGTCAAATATAGCAATAATGATTGCGAATCGCTATTTCCAAGTGCGATCGGGGAAACCGGATGGTGAGGCCCTCTATGCTTTTCCTGCAATTGAGGTGTTCACCGACAACGGCGGTGTCCCGCGCGGTTAGGTGGAAAGTTGCAAAATATGTAGTTTTGCAATAAACATTTCTATCGAGCGATTTCGGTTTGCCTCCCAAGGCGGCATGCGCGTTCCCGGCCGACGGTTAGGCCGGGGACGCCGCGGCTCAAGCCTCAAGCACAATAATTGCAAAATTCCTTGACATGCAATATTTATTGCTTATTGCTTGGTCTCACATTTTTTATTGCATACGCATTGCGAGGTGCGTGAGGAGGAGACATGTACGACACGTTTGGCCTGTTCATCGATGGTCGCTGGTCCGGTAAGCCGACCGGAGCATTGACGGAGATCACTGACCCCGCCACCAATGAGGTTCTTGGCGTAGTACCGGCAGCTTTTGTCGAAGACACGGCTTCTGCAATCGACTCGGCAGCCCGCGCCTTCGAAAAGTGGAAGGGCACAGCAGCCTGGACACGTGCTGACCTTCTGCACAAGGTCGCCGACGTCATGGCAGCTCGCGCTCCCCAAGCCGCGCGGCAAATCACCCTGGAAACGGGAAAGCCGATCGCGCAGGCCGGTCGCGAGTGGATGTTGGCGGTCGACCAGTTCCGTTGGTATGCCGAGGAAGCGCGCCGTATTTACGGCCGCATCGTTGAGAGCCGCGTGCCTGGCGGTCGGTTTGAGATCAGCCACGAGCCTGTCGGTGTTGTGGCGGCTTTCACCGCGTGGAACTTTCCAGCTGCTTTGATCGCGAGAAAGGTGGCACCCGCTTTGGCGGCCGGCTGCTCTATTATCGTCCGCCCCTCCGTCGAAGTCCCCGGCGTCGCGATGGTGATGTTCGACTGTATTCGCGAAGCGGGCATTCCCGCCGGCGTTGCCAATCTCCTCATCGGACCGACTTCGAACACGTACAAGCCGATCATGGCGTCACCGCTGGTCCGCAAGGTTTCGTTGACGGGATCGACGCAAGTTGGTCAGCAAATGATCAGGGATAGCGCGGAAACGGTGAAGCGTGTCAGCATGGAACTCGGAGGCAATGCCCCGATGATCGTGTTTGATGATGCCGATCTCGAGAAGACCCTGGACCTCGCTGTCCCGACCAAATACGCGAACTCGGGCCAGGTCTGTGTCACGCCTGATCGCTTTTACGTTCATGAATCGCTGCACGACGCCTTCGTCGAAGGATTTGCGAAACGTGCGAAATCCTTGAAACTGGGACACGGCCTCAAGGAAGAGACCCAGATGGGGCCCCTGATCAATCAGCGTCGTCTCAGCGCAATCGAGAAGATTGTCGATGATGCCAGGTCCAGAGGTGGCGAGATCGTAGCGGGTGGCAAGCGTCCGGCTGAGCTGAATTCTGGCTTTTTCTTCGAGCCGACGGTGATTACCAACCTTCCGGACGACGCGCTGGCACTTGCCGAGGAGAATTTCGGGCCGATTGCTGCCATCACGCGTTTCCGTGACCGGGATGAAGTTTTCCATCGAGCCAACGCTTCGGAAATGGGCCTTTCTGCCTACGTGTTCACACGCGACGCCAATAGAGCACGAGACGCGGTAGCCGAGCTTTCGGCAGGCATGGTGGGCGTGAACAGCTTCGCGCTGGCCGCCGCCGAAGCGCCGTTCGGCGGGATCAAGGCAAGCGGAATGGGACGTGAGGGCGGAGTCGAGGGCATCCTTGACTACTCCAACGTCAAGCTCGCTCAAGTCGTCATCTAAGGTTAGCCAACATGATCAAGAACGGAATTAAGCGCCTCTGGGCGGATGGGAAACCTGTGCTTAACGGTTGGCTATCGATCGCCAATTCCTTCAGCGCGGAAATCATGGCCGCCCAGGGCTATGACTCGATCACGATCGATATGCAGCACGGCATCGTTGGTTACGATGGCGCAGTTCCGATGCTGCAAGCCATGCGGGCTAGCGGCATCACGCCGATGGTGCGTGTGCCTTGGCTAGACCCGGCTGACATAATGAAGGCATTGGACGCGGGCGCATATGGCGTGATCTGCCCGATGATCAACACCCGGGCCGAAGCCGAACAGTTGGTCTCCTATGTTCGTTATCCTCCCGCTGGGGTCCGGAGTTTCGGACCGAGCCGCGCACTGTTTTCGACCGGTACTGGCTACGCCAGTGAGGCAGACGACGAGATGATCTGCCTCGCGATGATCGAGACAGCGCAGGCTTTCGAGAACCTCGAGGATATCCTGGCAACTCCCGGATTGGACGGTGTCTATATCGGGCCCGCCGATCTGACGCTCGGCCTGCAGGGTCGGAAGTACGCTCCCGGGTTCGATAGGCGGGAACCCGAGATGATCGAGGCAATCAAGCATATCCTCGCTCGTGCACACAAAGCGGGCAAGCGAGCCGCATTGCATAATGGAACAGCTGATTACGCGGCGGACGCTGTGGGTTGGGGTTTCGACCTTGTAACGGTATCCAATGACGTCCGATTGCTGGCAGGGGCTGCGGAAGCCAGCGTCAAGAAATTTCGCGAGCTTACGGGAAGCCAGAGCGGCAAGTCCGATACCAGTTCCGAGGGAGGGTATTGATCATGGTCAGGGTACTTGTCGCCGGAAAGATTCATCCAGATGGGCTTGCGGTCCTTCAGCGCCCCGACGTCGAGATCGCCTATGTCGAGGAGGTATCCTCCCCTAGTTATCGATCGTTTCTCGCCGACGCCGATGCAATCCTGATCCGCACCCAGCCTTTGCCTGCGGACTATATTGCCGAAGCCCCCAAGCTCAAGATCGTCTCGCGCCACGGCGTCGGATTCGATGCCGTCGATGTCGCGGCGCTGAACGAGCGGCAAATACCGTTGACCGTGGTGGGTGACGTCAATTCCAGGGCGGTCGCGGAGCACGCGGTTATGCTTATGCTTGCCGCAGCAAGGCGCGCCGTCCTTTTCGACCGCAAAATGCGAGACGGGGATTGGAACTACCGAAACAGCCTTGACTGCGATGAACTGGATGGCCGCACGTTGCTCATCGCCGGCTTCGGACGGATCGGTCAACGGCTTTCCCAGATTGCTAAGGCGCTGGGGATGGACGTCTGGGCCTACGATCGCTTTCAGGCCGACGAGGTACTCCTTGCACGCGGCGTTCATCCAGTCTCTGACCTCCGCGATGCGTTGAGCCGCATCGACGTGATAAGTCTTCACGTGCCCAAGGTGGGTGATCAGCCATTGATCGGACGCGAAGAACTGGCGGTTATGAAGCCGAGCGCCATCCTGGTGAACACCGCACGCGGTGGCCTCGTCGACGAAATTGCGCTCGTTGAAGCCCTTAACAGCGGCAAGTTGGCAGGTGCCGGCCTGGACGTCTTCGGCGACGAGCCACCGTTGCCAGACAATCCGCTTCTTTCCTGTGATCGGGCGATCCTTTCACCTCACAATGCGGGCCTCACCGAGGCCTGTGCGCGACGTATGGCGATCGCTGCGGCCACCAACATCGTCAACTTTTTCGACGGGCAGCTCGACTCGAGCCTGATAGTAAACCAGGATCAGATTCAAGTCCGTTCCGGAGCGGCGGTGGGAGCCTGACATGGTGCTCCTGACCCTTTCTGAGATCGCCAAGTCCTACGGACCGGTTCCGGTTCTCAAAAGTATCAATCTGGAGGTAGAGCCTGGCGAGGTCCTTGCACTCGTTGGCGAGAACGGCGCTGGCAAGTCCACCCTTATGCGCATCATCGCCGGATTGGCCGCACCCTCCTCGGGAGCGGCTACCTTCCAGCAGCGAAAGGCACCGACGACGCTCGTCGACGCCGAACAAGCCGGAATTATCATGGTGCATCAGGAGTTCTGTCTCGCGCCGCATCTCACCGTTTCTGAGAACGTCTTTCTAGGACGCGAGCTGTGCAAAGGACCGTTCACCGATCGTTCCAAGATGGAACGGCTCGCACGCGAAATCCTCAAGCAACTGGGGTCGTCTGCCGCGCCAAGGTCGAAGTTGCGTGATCTGCGAGTTTCGGACTGGCAGATGATCGAACTTGCAAAAGCCTTCGCGCGCGATCCCAGCATCATTCTCATGGATGAACCTACCGCAGTCCTGTCTGGGGCGGAGGCCGCTCGACTGTTCGACAAGGTTCGCGAATTCCGTGCCGCCGGCGGCTCTGTGATTTTTACCTCCCATCGGTTGGACGAGGTGAAGGAGATCGCCGATCGTGTTGCTGTCCTGACAGACGGTCAGATTGTAAGACTTGAACTGGCGTCAAATCTCACCGAGGCCCAGATGGCCGAGGCGATGGTGGGTCGTCCGCTTGCGGAAATCTATCCTCACAAGGTGGTTGCGACTGCGGCTTCCGAGGCGGTTTCCGTCGAGGCCCTTACGACACCAGGCTTTGTCACCAACGCGTCTTTCTCTGTAAAGCAGGGCGAAATCCTGGGTGTCGCCGGCCTCGTTGGTTCGGGGCGAACCGAACTCTTCGAAGCGTTGTGTGGTTTGCGCCCGGCAACGTGCCGCAAATTCTCGTTGAACGGTCGGGGGCGGAAGCTGCCGAACCCTCGTGAGGCCTGGCAGCTTGGCCTCGCTTATTTGACAGAGGACCGGAAAGGCAAGGGCCTGCTTCTCGGCAAGGGCTTGGACGTCAATCTGGCGTTGACCCGTGGTGCGTTGAACGGAAGCGCGTGGATCAACAAGAAGTCTGAGCGGGAAAGCCTGATTGAGGCGATCTCGGGTTACGACATCCGAACGGGTCGCGTCGATGTCACGGCAGGTGCCCTCAGTGGTGGCAATCAGCAGAAGGTTCTGATTGCCAAAACGCTGGCGACCAATCCCGGTGTCATCATTTTTGACGAACCCACCCGTGGCGTGGATATCGGCGCAAAGCAACAAATCTACGAAATCATTGCCCGCCTTGCCGCACAGGGGAAAGCAATCATCGTCGTGTCTTCGGAGATGCAGGAAGTTGTCGGCTTGGCGCACCGAGTGGTGGTCATGCGGAAGGGCGAAACCGTGGGCGAACTGGTCGGTGACCGCGTCAACGAGAGCGAGATCATCAAGCTCGCGATGGGAATTCAGGAGGAGAAAAGCAATGTCCGATATTTCGGCAACGCACGTCGGTAGTACCGGCGCGACCGGCGACAAAAAAGCCCTCAAGTTGGTTGAAGCCGCCGGGCCGCTGCTCGCATTGATAATCCTGATGATCATTGGGTCCCTGATGAGCAGCAGCTTCCTTGGCGCGGAGAACCTTTCCAACGTGTTCACCCGCAGCGCGATCATCGGCATCATCGCTATCGGCGCTACATTCGTGATCACTGCCGACGGACTCGATCTGTCTGTTGGATCGCTTTCGGCTTTGGTCGCCGGTGTGGCAATCATGGTCATGAATAAGGCCACCGGGTCGTTTGGCACCGGATGGCTTCTCGTAGCAGCAGGCATCGTGTTCTCATTGCTGCTCGGTGCCGCCGCGGGCTTCTTCAATGGCGCGATGATCGTGAAGGGCCGCGTCGAAGCTTTCATCGTGACGCTCGGAACCATGGGCGTCTTTCGCTCCGTACTTACGTGGCTTTCCGATGGGGGATCGATATCGCTCGACTTTTCGCTACGAGACGCCGTTCGCCCGATCTATTACGGCAGCGTCGGCGGTATCGCAGTACCGATCCTGGTCCTGATCGCAATCGCCGTCACGGCGGAAATTGTCCTGAGACGCACACGGTTCGGCAGGCACGTCGCCGCTATCGGATCGAACCGCCACGTCGCCTTATATTCAGCGATCCCCGTCGATCGTGTCCGCATCCTCACCTACGTCATCCAGGGTCTCTGTGTCGGCATCGCCTCGGTCATCTATGTCCCGCGTCTCGGAGCAGCAACTCCCTCGACGGGACTGATGTGGGAACTCGAGGCAATCGCCTCGGTAATCATCGGGGGAACAGCTCTTGGCGGCGGCTTCGGTCGCGTGTGGGGAACGGTCGTTGGCGTCCTCATTCTTGGCTTCATCAGTAACATCCTGAACCTGACGGGCTTCATCAGCCCTTATCTCAACGGTGCGGTTCAGGGTGCCATCATCGTCATCGCAGTTCTGCTCCAGCGGGATCGCTCGCAGGGTTAGTTCGACTTCCTTTCACATGCCTACCCGAGTTCTGCATGTCGCAGACCTCACAACCACGTCCCTATGGGAGGGGAAAAATGTTTAGCAAGATCAGAAATTTGGTGGCTGCAGGCGGGCTAGTCCTGGCGACAATGTCGGGTAGCGCCCTTGCCGCTGACGCGACGATCGGGATTTCGATCCCGGCGGCTGACCATGGTTGGACCGGGGGTCTGGTCTACCACACAAAGCGCACTGTTGAGGCGATGAAGAAGGCGTTTCCCAACATCGACTTCGTGGTCGTCACCTCATCGAGCGCAACTCAGCAGGTCAACGACATCGAAGACCTCATCAGCCGCAAGATCAATGGCCTCATTGTGCTGCCCCAGGAGTCAGACCCGCTGACGGAACCAGTCAAGGCGGCCAAGGCCAAGGGTGTCTTCATCACCGTGGTTGACCGTGGGTTGGCCGAGAAGAACATCGAGGACCTGTATGTCGGCGGTGACAATCCGCAGTATGGCACGGCTGCTGCCGAGTACTTCAAGAAGAAGTTCCCGGATGGTGCGAAGATCGTCGTCATGCGCGGCATCCCGACGGCCATCGACAACATCCGTATCGAGGCTTTCCAGAATGCGTTGAAGGATTCCAAGATCGAAGTCCTCGATATGCAGTACGCGAACTGGAACCCGGACAAGGGCTTCGAGGTCATGCAGGACTATCTGCAGCGCTTCCCTAAGATCGACGGCGTCTGGGCTGGCGACGACGACGCTGCGCTCGGCGCGATCGAGGCGATCAAACAAGCCGATCGCAAAGGTGTGGCGGTTTTGGGTGGCTCCGGCATGAACAAGGTCATCAAGTTGGTAAAGGACGGCAATGACATGGTCGATGCCGACATCTTTTATCCGCCGACCCTGATCATCCCCGCGATCGAGCTTGTGACAATGAAGTTCGCCACGCAAGCACCGATCAATGGCCGCTACGTTCTCGGTAGCCCCTTGATCACCAAGGACAACGCGTCCGAATATTACTTCCCGGACGCACCCTATTGATTGACCCCCGTGGAGGCGCTCCCAGCGCCTCCACATGGTTCGTTGCTAGTTCGCGAAACTTGCAATAACTGTATTCTGCAGCTTCGATGATGGGATCGGAGACCTAGTCGGAGGGGAACGGCAGATATGCCCAGGACAAAGAAGACCACGGAAGCGCCAGCGAATCTGGCTCACTACGAGGGGTTCGAAAAGGAAGTCACGAGCCAGTACGCCTCCCTCAGCGAACGATTCCAACAAGTGGCGAGATTTCTCACGCAGAACCCGAACGTTGTTGCAATGCAGTCCATCAACGCGATCGCTGAGCAATGCGGAGCGCATCCCTCAATTCTCGTGCGGTTCGCCCAACACTTCGGCTTTTCGGGCTTTAAGCAATTGCAGGCTGTGTTCCAAACACGCCTTTCCACGGCAGCTCCCGGGTATCGCGAGCGAATTAGCGCCCTCGATGCCGATCTTGAGAAGAATAAGAGAAAGGGAAATCTCGGCTTCCTGCACGATCTTGTGGTGCGAGACATTGCCACTCTTCAAGAACTTCTGCATTCCGTCAGCGAAAAAGACCTTTCGCAGGCTGCAAAAATCCTCAAGGACGCAGACACGATCTTCATCGCCGGGCAGTTGCGCTCAGAGCCAATCGCGCGATTTCTACGGTACGTTCTCTCGATGCTAAGGCGCAGGGTTGTGCTACTCGATCCCTCGGGGGGCTTAGCTCCCGAGATGGCTCAGGTCATGGGCCCCAAGGACGTCCTGGTGGCAATATCGTTCCGCCACTACGCGAAGGAGGTTATTGCGATCGCGGACGTCGCATCCCAAAATGGGACGCCGATGATCACGATAACCGACAGCCAGTTATCGCCTCTCGCGAAGAACGCGGCTGTTCTGTTTACTGTGCCTGAGGACGAATATTCATTCTCCCGAAGCCTGGCAGCTCCGATGTGCCTAACACAGTGTATCGCGGTTTCTCTGGCGGCAATGTTGCAGACCGACGAGAAAGGCGCTCCCCGTATCCCGACGGTTACGGAAAATCTCAGGCGAAAAACCTGAGGCGGCCGATCGTATACAGTCCTCCTTATCCGCGGCTCCTACTGTCGTAGTTAATGGCGAAAAATCCACTCCCGGATTGGTGCGATTCCATACGCGATCCGCCAAGTGTTTCTGTGACCGCTTGCAGCTGCTGCGGACTCTCCCGCTGGAATGACGGTACCCGTGCGGAAGGCAACGTAGTTGACTGGATTTCCTTGGGCATCGATCTTGGCAAACGCAGTGTTGAACTGGTCCGCATCCCATGTTCCGTCCCAGATCGCCCGTGAAACCTTTGCCCCCTCCTTTTCGAGGACGCCTGTAATCGCGTTCTGACCGGGCCAGGCTTTGTCGTCATCCTCCGAGACCAGAATCCAAAGCTTCTTTTTCGCGAGCGGTTTCACGAGGGCAGGGTCCCATTGGCCGGCGACAAGAAACGACGCCGCGAACAACTCCGGATACTTGATGTTCATCGCGATCGCCATCATGCAACCCCCGGATTGTCCTGTCGCATAGAGACGTTTGCTGTCGATGCTATATTTGGCCGAGAGTGATTTCAGCAGATTGATCGTCGTATCCAGCATGATTGATGTCTTGGAGTCGTCGTCGGCGATGATCTCGGCATACTGAGGTGCAAGCACAAAACAGGGGCGGGCTGCCTGGTCCCCGGGGCTGGCCCAGCAGACTGCACCCAATCCCTGAAACAGGGTTGTCCTCGTAGCATCGCTTGTCGCTCCCGCGTCGTGCATAAACAGCACAAGCGGGTAGGCCTTTTGCGCATCGTAGTCTTTGGGAACAAAAAGATTGTAGCGCAGGAGACCTCCTGTATCGGGATCACGGAATTCAAGCTGTTGGAAGTCATCGACGACTAGATTTTCAATGCGGTCTGTCCCGAACGGTTGAGGAAGAGCGGGAATTACGCCCCCATCTGAATCTCTTATTTGGACGCCTTGCGTGACTACGGCCTCGGCTGATCGATAGGAAGTGTCGTAGGCCGGTATATCTCCAGCTTTTCCCGGCCCGCCAGGACCACCCGCGGGAGGACCCTTCCGTCCATCGGACGGCTGTTTCGCGACCAGCGGGGCGTTTGTATCTTCTGGTGACAGTGAGATGATTACGAACCGTCCCGTTTCGGCCCGTCCAGACGGGTCGGCGGTAGTACTCGTGAAAATGCCGGTGACTGTCCTGTCCTTGACGGTAAACGCAGCTGCAGACAGGTCGAAATTCCTGACGGGCCGCTCGTACTCGACCGCAACGCCCGTAAGCCGCACGCCATCTCCGAAAACCTGGGTGATTGCAGTGGCACTTCTCCTGATGTCGGGAACGGGCAGTGCAAACGATGGAATTCCAATCGACACTAAGGTCCCACTCGCCGCGGCCAAAACGAGGAATTCTCTGCGCTGCATTCCATGCTCCTTTAAATCGATCGCATTGGCGTCTTCGCGAAAAGCTGATCATCCAATTGGGGTCTCAATACGATCCCGATATATCTTGCTTGCGATGATTGTCGAAAAGCCGTCTCCCGGATACGACCTCATGAAAGCAATCGAGGAGCGAATGGGAGGAACCTATTCGCCAAGTCCGGGCGTAATCTACCCGGCGTTTTCCTGGCTGGAAGACATGGGATACGCCAAAATCGACACAGATCAGCCGGGTAGAAAGCGTTACCGCATTACGGAAGAAGGAGGCGTTCCTTGTCGCGAACCGCAAGGCCGCGGACGACCTCCTTACCCGAGCCAGTTCGCCTGGAGGCGAGGCTGCCGATCCGGTTCCCGGCTCCCAGTTCCGCAATGACCCAGCACAATGATTTGACCGCTTGTGGTGGGCGCGAAGCAGCCGTCACGTCATTGGACGCGTTTGCCCGTTCGCTGGTGAGGGGCGGTCAGTATTCAAGCATGAGTTCTGTTCTTCAGCAGGGTTTGGAACTCCCCCGCCAGAACACGGAAGCTGCGACCGTCGTCCACCGTGCTGTGCCCGGCGATTTCAAGTCGCGTGTTCGGTATCGGCCCGCCGAGCGGCTACAACTTTGATCTCAACAAAAAACGTCGGCTTGCATTCGTCAGCGAACTACGTGCTCCGCAATATGGCGAATGCTTGCACTCAAGCTGTCTTCAATGTTCTCGTCAGCGTGAACTGCTGTTGCGAAGGGCTCGTTCGAAAACGCCCCCGAATATCCCCCGGCGCGAAGCGCTTTAACCTGTTGTACGTTTTGGAGACGGTCACGCGTATCGACAAGAATGCGGTGCCCATCCCGCATTTCACCAGGCTCAAGCAGTGGATCGATGATCCCCGAAATGTGAACGATACCGGTCCATTCGGGGAAGAACTCTTCCTCTCCCGCGATGAAATGATGGAACGTGTCGTGCACGAGACGGAAATGCCCCCGACCGCCGACTGCTTCGATCGCTTCGATGGCTTCGCGCTTGTGTCTCAGGGACGAGGTCGCAAAGCCTAACGGCTCGACGAGCGCGACAAGGTCCGCTTCTTCCAGCATTGGAAGAATCAAAGCAAGGGCACTTCGAAGATCGGACAGTCGTTTATCATCCGGTTCTTGAGCCCCGTCGTTACTCGGGATGAGGCTGAGGGATTCAGCTCCGCTTTCCTTCGCCTGAGCAACCAGCAGCTTGACCTTATCGGAAATCGATCCAGACCACCGATTGAATCCATAAACTTCCGAGAGCCCAAGAAGCCTTATCCCCTTGGCCCGCGCGTACCCACCGATGGCAGCCGGGGTTTCACCATCCATGAACTCGCGAGGGGTAAGTTGTTTATCCGCCAGGTCGTTGCGCAATTCCACTCCCGTACACCCGAGCCGGGCGGCTAGGTCGATAAAGCTGCGGCTGTCCAGCGTCGGAGCCGCTATCTGGTTCAATGCGAAGTCCATCTTGGAACCCACGTCGTCCTCCCCCAGGTTCTACGATTGTTCTGCCTAAGCCCACCTGTCAGCCACGACGGTCACGCCCGCCGTCGTTAACAGGTGTTGACGAAGTTTACGCAATCTCCGAAACGGCCACCGAGCGACCTTCTGCTAGAGAACGTACTGCGGTTTCCGCGAGGATCAGCGCCCGAACTCCGTCTTCGAAGGTCGCCTCGACGGCGCTACCACTCGATGCTGCCCGAATGAAAGACTCGAGGCCTGCGGAATAGGCCTCCGCATAGCGTTCAATGAAGAAGTTAAGATAGGGCTCGCCGCTTGCGGTCCCTGATGGCCCGAACCTCTGCAGTTCGTGAGCGCGGCGGTTGGCGGAAATGAGCATCCCCTTAGACCCGAGAAGCTCAACTCGTTGGTCGTGGCCATAAGCAGCCTCGCGGGAGTTGGAGATCGAGCAAAGCTTTCCAGATGCCGTCTTCATCGTCACCATAATGGAATCGACATCGCCGAATTCGGTCGCGAGGGTCGGATCGATAAGGGCGCTGCCTGTGGCGAAAACCTCCACCGGCTCCTCATTGAGCATGAAGCGGGCAAAATCGAAATCGTGGATAGTCATGTCACGAAGGATGCCGCCGGATGCGCGCAGGTAGTCGCGTGAAGCAAGGCCGGGGTCACGGGAGGTGATAATCAACTGGCGCAAGTCGCCGATCTCTCCGGCTCGCACGGCATCATAGGCTGCCCGATGGCCAGGGTCGAAGCGCCGATTGAAGCCAATGTGTACAGGTACCTTTGAACCAGAGATTACCTTCTGGCATTTACGAACTCGCTCAAGCGAAAGATCGATTGGCTTTTCACAGAAGACGGCTTTGCTCGCAGCCACGGCCTGCTCGATCAAATCTGCATGGGTTGGTGTGGACGTCGCGATCAGAACGGCATCTGCTTTCGAAATTGCCTCCTCAGCCGATTTTGCGACTGCGCAACCGAACTGCGCACCTACCTGGTTCGCCGCGTCCTCCACCGGATCAAAGACCACCGCCAACTGTGCACTCTCGCTGCGACTAACGGTACCTGCATGCATTTTACCGATGCGACCACATCCAAGCAGAGCTATCTTGAGCACGTTTTCCTCCTCTAAATTCCGACAATCATTCTGATTGCGTGCGCAATAAAAATTGCACTATAATCATTATGTCAATAAACATTTTCCGCGAGTGGAAGCAGCCCTCTTTAACGCACGTCTCCCCCGATTTGGGACAGTGCGGTGGACCCATTTAGGAAGACGAGAATTCATGACTACGTTCGACTTACCCTTTGGGCAAGTCGGATTCGATCGACAAAGAAGAGGACATACAACTGAAATTATTGCGGAATCTCAATCCGTATCAGTGGCACACAAATAGTCGTGCAAAAAGGCTTGCAATAAAATCAAAATCGCAATAAAAATTCCCACTAGAGTTGACCGACCCCATTATGTCGGTTTGGGAGGCCATTATGAATACAGTTCGTTTGACCATGGCTCAAGCCTTGGTGCGCTATCTTTGCAATCAGTACACCGAGATCGACGGTAAGCGCGAGCCCCTGTTCCCGGGTGTTTTCGCTATATTCGGGCACGGTAACGTGACCTGCCTGTCGGAGGCACTCGAGTCGGTTAAGGACACGCTCCCGACTTGGCGCGGACAGAACGAGCAGTCGATGGCGCTCGCAGCGATCGGCTTCGCGAAGGCTACCCGCCGCCGACAGATCATGGTCGCGACCGCGTCCATCGGACCAGGTGCCCTGAACATGGTCACTGCCGCTGGTGTAGCGCATACGAACAGGCTGCCGGTGCTGCTTCTTGCAGGCGACACGTTCGTCAATCGCCGGCCCGACCCTGTAATGCAGCAGGTTGAGCACTTCGGAAATCCGACGATCACCGTGAACGATGCTTTCAAGTCTGTCACGCGCTATTGGGATCGCATTGTTCACCCGGAGCAGATCATTTCTTCCCTGCCTCAGGCAGTTGCGGTCATGCTTGATCCAGCTGATTGTGGCCCGGCCTTCATTGGCCTTCCCCAGGATGTTCAGGAGATGGCCTGGGATTATCCTGAGAGCTTCTTTGCGCTGACGGTTCACCGCTCTCCTCGCCAGAGGCCCGATCGCGGCACCCTCGCTCAAGCAATCAAAACCCTCAAGGCCGCAAAGCGTCCCCTGATCATTTCCGGCGGCGGTGCGCGGTACTCGGGGGCTCAGGATCAGCTTGCGGCCTTTGCTGAAAAGCACGGAATTCCTTTATGCGAAACCATTGCCGGAAAAGGCACCGTGACGCATGACCATCCAGCTCACGTTGGCCCCATCGGTATCGTCGGTTCCACTTCCGCAAACGCGATGGCTGCGGAGGCGGATGCTATCCTCGCCGTCGGCACACGATTGATGGACTTCACGACAGGCTCGTGGACCGCGTTTTCGCCGGATGCAAAGTTCGTTGCGATTAATGCTGCCCGTTTCGATGCTCACAAACACCAGGCAGTCGCTGTTGTAGGCGACGCTCTTGAGACGATTACGGAACTGGCCGAGTCCATCGGAGACTACCGCGCGGACAAGGCTTGGACTGAAAAGGGTCAGACAGAGTTCGCCAGGTGGAACGATGCGCTGGATGGCTACCAGAAGCCGACCAATGCCGCTATTCCGACCTACGCGCAGGTTGTCGGCATCGTGAACGCTAAGGCAGGCGAGCGCGATCTGCTCATCACCGCTGCGGGCGGTCTGCCTGGTGAGGTGATGAAGAATTGGCGCGTGAAGGCTCCTAACACGTTCGACTGCGAATTCGGATTCTCATGCATGGGCTACGAGATCGCCGCCGGCTGGGGTGCCGCGATGGCCGACCCGACTCGCACACCGATCGTCATGATCGGCGACGGCACCTACATGATGATGAACTCCGACGTTTATTCGACGGTTCTCTCCGGTCATAAGATGATCCTGATCGTATGCGACAACGGGGGCTATGCGGTCATCAATCGTCTTCAGAACGCTAAGGGCACGCCGGGCTTCAATAACCTCTTGAAAGATTGCAGGGTCAAGGAGCCCTTTGCTGTTGACTTTGCGAAGCATGCCGAGGCGATGGGTGCTCTTACGCGCCATGTCGAAAGCCTTGCCGACCTCGGTGAAGCGGTCGAATGGGCGAAAACCACCGACCGCACGACCGTCCTGACGATCGTCTCGGACGCCTTCACGTGGACGCCTGGCGACGCATGGTGGGATGTCGGCGTACCGCAGGTCAGCGCGCGCAAGGAAGTCAACGCGGCTGCCGAGGATCAGCAGAAGGGTCGAAAGCGTCAGCGCGTCGGCGTTTGATGTGAGCTTTCTCAGTCGCGCGTTGTGATTTCCCAGGCTGCATGAAGCCTGGCTGGAACGTCGCGCGACTTTTGTACCCGAGTTGGCGGGAGGTGGTGTTCTTCCCGTCCTCGGTAGGTCTAAAGCTTAGGGTGGAAAACAATGCGCACGATCAAAGGACCCGGCGTCTTTCTCGCACAGTTTGCGGCTGATGAAGCGCCGTTCAATTCGCTGAAGGGGCTCGCCGGCTGGGCCGCTGAAAAGGGATTCAAGGGCGTGCAGATTCCGACATGGGACGCGCGGGTCATTGATCTCGAGCTGGCGGCTGAGAGCCAGGATTATGTGGACGAGTTCAAGGGCACGCTAGCCGACCACGGCCTGGTAGTCACCGACTTGGCGAGCCACCTGCAGGGTCAGCTTGTGGCGCTCCATCCGTCTTTCAATCTTCCCGCAGATTCCTTCGCTCCCAAGAAAGTTCACCGGAACACGAAAGCTCGGCAGGAGTGGGCTGTCAATCAGTTGCTCTGCGCTGCAAAGGCTTCGAGGCGTTTTGGCATCGATCGCCACACTACGTTCAGTGGCACACTGCTGTGGCCGTACTTCTATCCCTATCCGCAGTGGCCAGATGGTTTGATCTCGGACGGATTCGATGAGCTGGCGCGCCGCTGGCGTCCCATCCTCGACGCGTTCGACAGGGAAGGCGTCGACGTCTGCTACGAAATCCACCCGACAGAAGACCTGCACGATGGTTTGACGTTCGAGATGTTCCTCGAGCGCGTCGATAACCATTCACGCTGCAACATGATGTACGATCCGAGCCACCTGGTGCTGCAGTCTATCGACTATCTCACGTACATCGATCACTACCACGAGCGCATCAAGACTTTCCACGTCAAGGACGCCGAGTTCCGCCCGACTGGGAAGACCGGCGCTTATGGTGGCTATCAGCCGTGGATCAGCCGTGCGGGCCGCTTCCGGTCGCCGGGTGATGGCCAAGTCGATTTCGGGGCAATCTTCGCCAAGCTCTCAGGCTATGACTTCGATGGCTGGGCCGTACTCGAGTGGGAGTGCTGCCTGAAAAACTCCGAAGACGGCGCTGCCGAAGGCGCACGGTTCATCAGTGATCACATCATCCGCGTCTCCGAGCGCGCGTTCGATGACTTCGTGAAGGCCGGCGCGGATCGAGCGGTTAACAACAAAATTCTTGGAATCGAGGGATAATCCGGTGGCTGGCTCCTCTCTCTCAAAACGCAGATTGCGCCTCGGCATGGTAGGCGGTGGCGCGGGCGCTTACATCGGCGGTATCCACCGCTTCGCGGCCCGTCTCGACAATCAGTTCGAACTGGTCGCCGGAGCGTTCGACGTCGATCCCGAGCGCGGCCACGCGTTCGCTGCGCAGAACTTCATCGAAGCAGACCGCTCGTACGATAGCTTCAAGGCGATGGTCGAGGGCGAAGTGAAGCGGGCCGACCGCATCGACGCAGTCGCGATTTGCACGCCGAACCACACCCATTTCCCGATCGCAAAGGCGTTCATCGATGCAGGTATCGACGTCATCTGCGAAAAGCCGATGACGACCACGATTGAGGACGCGATCGCTCTGCACGATCTCGCATTGGACACGGGCCGCTTCGTCGGAGTGACCTATACGTATTGCGGATATCCGATGATCCACGAGGCTCGTGCGATGATCGCCAGAGGCGATCTCGGCAATATCCGCGTCGTGCAGGTGGAGTACCCGCTGGAGTGGATGGCGACCGGCATCGAGCTGCAGGGTAATCAACAAGCTGCATGGCGAACCGATCCCAAGAAGAACGGTCGCGGTGGCTCGATCGGCGACATCGGAACACATGCCTATCATCTGGCCGGCTTCGTCACGGGATTGAAAGCCGAGGCTATTGCGGCCGATCTCGCGACCTTTGTCGAGGGACGTGCCCTGGACGACAACGCCCATGTCATGATCCGCTACGCCGGCGGAGCGAGAGGATTGCTGTGGTCCTCTCAGGTCGCGATTGGCCAGTCCAACGGTCTCCGTCTTCGCGTCTTCGGCGCGAAGGGCAGCCTGGTCTGGCACCAGGAATTCCCCAACGAACTCATCTTCACGGAGCTTTTTGGGGCTCCCAAGTTTATCAAACGCGGCCGTGACGATCTAAGTGCAGAGACAGTGGCTCGGACGAGGACACCGCCGGGTCATCCGGAAGGATATATCGAAGCCTTCTCCAACCTCTACCAGGGCTTCGCGGAAGTGATCCGTGCGAGAGCGGTTGGCCGAGAACCAAACGCGTCGGGGGCAAACGTGCCCACTTCGCACGACGGATTGAAAGGCGTGGCCTTCGTCGACGCGGTTGTCGATAGCCACGAACAGGGCGGCGGCTGGCTCAAGCCGAGGTTCGCCTAAGAGCTGGAATGACTTAGTGCCGACCCCTGCGTGAACTGGAGCGGCTCTGAGTTTTAGGTATCCGTAGCTTTGCACCGCAGCCGGGCGGTGTACCCAGACGGAACATGTTTCGCCGGGATGGATGACTGTTGCCGGTTTTCTGGCGGTAGCCGAGGGGCTCCGCTTTCACTGTGGAGGAGAATGACAATGAAAAAACTGATGCTTAGCGCCGCAATCGTCGCAATGACGTCGGTCGCTGCCCACGCCGAGACAATCGGCGTTGCAATGTCGCTATTCGACGACAATTGGCTGACCGGCCTTCGCCATTCAATGGAAGACCACGCCAAGGGCCTGAACGGTGTCACGATCAATACCGAAGACGGTCAGGGCGACATCGCAAAGCAGCAGAGCCAGATCGACAATTTCATCGCATCGAAGGTCGACGGGATCGTTGTGATGCTGGTGGATGCCGATGCGGGTGCAGCGATCTCGAAGCGCGCTGCCGAAGCCGGCATTCCGTTGGTATTTGTAAACAACGCGCCGTCGAACGTCGACAATCTCCCCGAAAAGCAAGGCTTCGTTGGGTCCAACGAGGAACAGGCAGGTACCCTCGAAACTCAGACGGTTTGCAAGATGCTCGGCGGCAAGGGCAAGGCCGTCATCATCCAGGGTCAGCTTGGAACAACCGGTCAACGCGGCCGCACAAAGGCAACCCACGATGTACTTGCTTCTCCTGAGTGCAACGGGATCGAAGTCGTCGAAGAGCAGACGGCTAACTGGATGCGTACGCCTTCTCTCGACCTCGTCACCAACTGGCTTTCCGCGGGCACCGAGTTTGACGCTGTGATCTCGAATAACGACGAGATGGCTCTCGGTGCTATCCAGGCTCTGAAGGCTGCCGGCAAGCCGATGGACAAGGTGGTTGTCGGCGGTGTCGACGCCACAGCCGACGCACTCGCTGCGATGCAGGCCGGTGATCTTGACGTAACCGTGTTCCAGAACGCCAAGGGCCAGGGCGAAGGTGCAATCGACACCGTGCTCAAGATCGCGCGCGGCGAGAAGGTCGAGAAGAAGACCTACATCCCGTTCGAACTCGTCACGAAGGAAAACCTCGCTCAGTACACTGCGAAAAACTAACGGATGAGAGGGCGCGGTTTGAGGCCGCGCCCTTATTGTCTCGAAGGGAGCGAGAGGATGTCTTCGATTAGCCCATCGACCATGGCGGCAGTTCGCAGGAGCGGAGCCGTCCCCAATGCCGAGTATCTTCTCGCTGTCGAGGGGATTCGGAAGGAGTTTCCCGGCGTTGTTGCCCTTGACGACGTGTTGTTTCGTCTGAGGCGAGGCACGGTCCACGCGCTGATGGGCGAAAATGGCGCGGGCAAGAGCACGTTGATGAAAATCCTTGCCGGAATTTACACCCCCGACCAAGGCGAGGTCGCATTACGCGGCGTGCCTATCCGGCTGCTGTCGCCGCTCGATGCGCTCGAGAACGGGATTGCGATGATCCATCAGGAACTGAACCTGATGCCATTCATGACAGTTGCCGAAAACATCTGGATTCGTCGGGAACCCACCAACCGCTTCGGCTTTGTTGATCACAAAGAGATGCACCGGATGACCTCCGAACTCTTCGAACGGTTGAAGATCGACCTCGACCCCGAGGTTGAAGTCCGGCACCTTTCAGTCGCCAGCCGCCAGATGGTGGAGATCGCAAAAGCTGTTTCCTACGAGTCAGACGTCCTCATCATGGATGAGCCGACCTCGGCCCTGACGGAGACCGAGGTCGGCCACCTATTTGCGATCATTCGCGATCTGCGAGCCCATGGCATCGGTATCGTCTACATCACACACAAGATGAGTGAATTATTCGAGATCGCGGACGAGTTCTCGGTGTTTCGAGACGGCAAGTACATCGGCACGCACGCCGCCGCTGACGTCACTCGAGACGACATCATCAGGATGATGGTCGGTCGTGAAATCACCCAGATGTTCCCCAAGGAGGAAGTCCCTATTGGAGAGGTCGCCCTGTCGGTGAAGAACCTGTCGCTGAAGGGCGTTTTCGAAGATGTGAGCTTCGATATTCGCGCGGGCGAAATCCTGGGAGTGGCCGGGCTTGTCGGCTCGGGCCGTTCGAATGTTGCCGAGACTGTCTTCGGAGTCACTCCAGCCACATCGGGTACCATCCAGCTTTATGGGAAGCAGGTGGATGTTTCTACGCCAACCGTGGCGATCAAAAACCATATGGCCTTCCTCACCGAGGATCGAAAGGACACCGGTTGCCTTCTGATCCTAGACATCCTTCAAAACATGCAGGTGGCAGTCCTACACGACCGCTTCGTTAAGGGTGGCTTTGTTCAGGAGCGGGCCATCGAAGTCGCTTGCGAGGAGATGGCAAAGCGGCTCCGCGTAAAGACCCCGAGCCTGTTCGAGCGGATCGAGAACCTTTCGGGCGGAAACCAGCAGAAGGTTTTGATCGGACGTTGGCTACTTACCAATCCAAGGATTCTCATTCTCGACGAGCCAACCCGCGGTATTGACGTGGGCGCGAAGGCCGAAATCCACCGCATCGTCACAGAATTCGCAAAAGCGGGCGTCGCCGTCCTCATGATCTCGTCTGAAATGCCCGAAGTGCTCGGCATGAGTGATCGGATCATGGTCATGCACGAGGGCAAGGTAACCGGCTTCTTGGACCGCAGCGAGGCCACTCAAGTCAAGGTCATGGAACTCGCATCCCGTTGAAGCCGGATAGGAGGAGGAATAGATATGGAAAGCAGAGCCCTGGCCGATACGGCCCCACAGGATCGGTCCAAGAGAAAGCGGAAGCTGCCAACTGAACTTAGTATTTTTCTCGTGCTTGTCGGCATAGCGCTTGTCTACGAGGTTCTCGGATGGATATTCGTTCATCAGAGCTTTCTGTTGAACTCGCAGCGCCTGACAATCATGGTCCTGCAGGTATCCGTGATCGGTATTATCGCAGTCGGTGTCACACAGGTCATTATCACTGGTGGCATCGACTTGTCGTCTGGTTCCGTCGTCGGAATGACGGCAATGATCGCGGCCGGGTTCGCACAGTCCTCAACATGGACTAGGGCAATGTATCCGACCCTGACAGACCTTCCCGCAATCATCCCGATTGCGACCGGTGTTCTGATCGGTCTGGCTGCTGGGCTTGTGAACGGCTGGTTGATCGCGTTCACCAAGATACCGCCGTTTATCGCAACGCTTGGAATGATGGTGTCGGCCCGGGGCGTTGCGAAGTGGTATACGAAGGGACAGCCAGTTTCCGGCCTGACCGATCAGTTCAACTTCATTGGTAGCGGAGCTTGGCCGGTCCTGGTCTTCCTCACCGTGGCTTTTGTTTTCCATATCGCGCTGCGCTACACCCGCTACGGCAAGTTCACCTATGCTATCGGCGCGAATCCCCAGGCCGCACGTGTCTCGGGTATCAACATCGAAGCCCATCTAATCAAAGTCTATGCAGTGGCAGGCGCTCTCGCGGGTCTTGCGGGCATCGTAACCGCCGCCCGCGCGCAAACGGCACAATCCGGTATGGGTGTGATGTACGAACTCGACGCGATCGCCGCGGCCGTTATAGGTGGCACGTCGCTAGCCGGCGGGGTCGGTCGGATCACGGGGACGGTCATCGGCACGATCATCCTCGGCGTAATGACTTCCGGCTTCACGTTCCTCCGTGTCGATGCCTACTACCAAGAGATCATCAAAGGCGCGATCATCGTGGCAGCTGTTGTAGCTGACGTTTACAGACAAAAACGGAAGAAGGTCTGAGCTATCGATCATGGGCCGGTTAACGTCGTCGTTGGCCCATGGCGTTCGCCCCGGTCGGGCGAGTTTTCCCTAGTTTCTTTGAAATTTGGAAGTGACAATGAAGATTGGGACACCAAGAGAAGTGGCCTTGGCGGAAGCGCGGGTCGCGATGACACCGGACTCTGCCCGGCAGTTGCAGAAACTCGGCCATGAGTGCCTCGTCGAAACCGGAGCCGGACTGAAAGCTGGCTTTTCCGACGAGGCTTACTGTTCCGCAGGCGCGCGGGTCGTGGAGACGGCGGCCGCACTCTATGGCGAAGCCGACGTCATCGCGAAAGTCAGGCCGCCCGTGGATTCGGAAGCCGACTTGCTCTCCTCCGGCAAGACCTTGGTTTCCTTTTTCTATCCGGCCCAGAATACTGCCCTTCTTGAGCGGGCGGCAGTTACTGGGGCGAACATTGTCGCAATGGATATGGTGCCGCGTATCTCTCGGGCGCAGAAGATGGACGCGCTCTCCTCGATGGCCAATATCGCGGGCTATCGGGCCGTCATCGAAGCAGGCGGCAACTTCGGTCGTTTCTTCACTGGGCAAGTCACGGCCGCTGGGAAAGTGCCTCCGGCTCGCGTTCTTGTCATTGGAGCCGGCGTGGCTGGACTGGCCGCCATCGGTACTGCGACTTCTCTCGGTGCGATCACCTACGCTTTCGATGTGCGGCCCGAGGTGGCTGAACAGATAGAGTCGATGGGCGCTGAGTTTGTTTTTCTGGACTTCGCGGAAGGCCAGCAGGATGGCGCTTCCACCGGCGGCTATGCCGCGCCGTCGTCCCCCGAGTTCCGGAAGAAGCAGCTGGAGAAATTCCGGGAGATGGCCCCGGACATTGACATCGTGATCACCACTGCGCTCATCCCTGGGAGAGATGCGCCTAAGCTGTGGCTCGCCGACATGGTAGCTTCCATGAAGCCGGGCTCGGTGATCGTCGATCTGGCCGCCGAGAGAGGTGGCAACTGCGACTTGACCGTGATGGACGAAAAAGTGCTGTCTGAGAACGGTGTTGTTGTCATCGGCTACACCGATTTTCCCAGTCGCATGGCCAATCAAGCTTCCACGCTTTATGCGACGAACATTAGGCACATGGTCGCGGACCTGACACCGGGTAAGGATGGCGTCCTGATCCACGACATGGACGACGACGTCATCCGCGGAGCGACCGTTTCGTTCGGAGGCCAGGTGACCTTTCCCCCGCCGCCGCCGAAAGTGAATGCGATTGCCGCGCGGAAGCCTATGGAAAAGAGCAAAGAACCGACGCAGGAAGAAAGACGTGCAGACGAGTTACATGCCTTTAGATCGCAGACCAAGCAGCAGGTGTGCGTGCTTTCGATTGGCACCGCCGCGTTACTTCTTGCCGGCGCTTATGCGCCTGCGAGTCTGATGAACCATCTAGTCGTCTTCGTATTGGCATGCTTCATCGGGTATCAGGTAATCTGGAACGTCTCCCATTCCCTTCACACGCCGCTTATGGCCGTCACAAATGCGATCTCAGGGATCGTGATCCTCGGCGCGTTGATTCAGATTGCTTCCGGCAACTGGTTGGTAATGACGCTAGCAGCGTGCTCGGTACTCGTGGCGACGATAAACATCGTTGGAGGGTTTCTCGTGACAAGGCGAATGCTCGCCATGTTCCAGCGGTCATAGTGGAGATAACAATGACAGTCGGTATCGTTTCGGCGGGCTACATTGCGGCCGCCATTCTATTCATTTTGTCCCTCGGCGGGCTTTCTGGTCAGGAGAGCGCGAAAAGGGCTGTCTGGTATGGCATTGTGGGCATGGCACTGGCGACGGTCACGACCTTGGTCGGGCCAGGCGTTGGCAACTGGCTGATTATCCTTCCGCTCATCGCGGCCGGCTCGGTTTTCGGATATGTGGTTGCGATCCGAGTTCAGATGACCGAGATGCCGCAGCTTGTCGCTGCCCTGCATTCGTTCGTCGGGTTGGCCGCGGTTTTCATCGGCTTCAACACACACCTCGAGGCGGCTCAGGTATTGATTTATGACGAGGTCAGTCGTGCTTCCCTTACGGGCTTTGCCGCGACGCTCGCCCACAAGACGTCCGTTGAGCTGTCGATCATGAAGATCGAGGTATTCCTCGGCGTGTTCATCGGCGCTGTGACGTTTACTGGATCGATTATCGCCTTCTGCAAGCTGGCGGGAAAGGTCGATAGCAAGGCGACGAAGTTGCCTGGTGGGCACTTCCTTAACGCTGGCGCTGCTATCTTTTCGGTCGCGCTGCTTCTCGTCTATTCCAACGGAGCCGAAGCTTGGCCATTGGCCGCGATGTTGGTCCTGGCGCTTTTCATCGGCTACCATCTGATCATGGGCATTGGCGGCGCGGACATGCCTGTCGTGGTCTCCATGCTCAACAGCTATTCCGGATGGGCCGCTGCGGCAATCGGCTTCACGTTGGGTAACGACCTACTGATCGTGACCGGTGCGCTGGTCGGCTCATCGGGCGCGATCCTCTCGTATATCATGTGTAAGGCCATGAACCGTTCGTTCGTTTCAGTGATACTGGGTGGTTTTGGTGCGACGACCGGATCGGTGATGGAGATTGTCGGTGAGCAAGTCGCCATCGACGCCGACGGCGTGGCGACCGCTCTGAATGACGCCGACAGCGTCGTAATCGTGCCGGGCTACGGGATGGCCGTTGCCCAGGCGCAGCAGGCGGTTTCGGAACTCACGCGGAAGCTCCGAACCGCAGGTAAGCAAGTGCGCTTCGCAATTCATCCTGTGGCCGGGCGACTACCTGGTCACATGAACGTCCTCTTGGCTGAAGCCAAGGTTCCTTACGACATCGTGCTTGAGATGGACGAAATCAACGAGGATTTCCACGAGACCGATGTGGTGATCATCATTGGATCGAATGACATCGTTAATCCGGCGGCCCAGGAAGACCCAAGTAGTCCTATCGCGGGTATGCCCGTGCTTGAAGTCTGGAAGGCCAAACAAGTTTTCGTGTCGAAGAGGGGACAGGGGACCGGATACTCGGGGATCGACAACCCACTGTTCTACAAGGAAAACACCCGTATGTTCTACGGCGACGCGAAGAAGAGCATTGATTCCCTTCTGCCACTTCTTGCGTAGCGGTAGCCCTTGGGCCGAACGCATTTAGCGTTCGGCTTCAGTTCCAATTATCCAGAGAAACTCCCGTGATAGATCACTCTCCGTTTATCATCGCGATCGCTGCTTTGTCGGCATTCATTGTCGGGCTGTCCAAGGGCGGGTTGCCCTCGGTGGGCACACTGTCGGTTCCGCTTCTGGCGTTGGCCATCTCTCCCGTCACTGCCGCTGCGTTGTTGTTACCGATCTTCGTCGCCAGCGACATGGTGGGTCTCTATCTATACAGACACAGCTACTCGGCCCGAAATCTCTTGATATTGGCTCCAGCATCGTTGTTAGGCATCGGTATCGGATGGGCATTTAGCTCACATTTTTCGAGCGTCTTTATCGGAATGCTGGTGGGCGCAGTCGGCATCATATTCTGCCTGAAAGCATGGTTCGGAGGGCGTTACCGCGCAACGGTCGACCAACCTGGTATCGTCTCAGGGGCATTTTGGGGAGCTCTCACGGGCTTGACCAGCTTCGTCTCGCACTCAGGCGCACCTCCCTTTCAGATGTACGTTCTGCCTCAAAATCTGGAAAAGATGAAATATGCTGGTACCGCGACTATTCTCTTTGCGATCGTCAACGCAGCGAAGCTTATTCCGTATTGGGAGTTGCAGCAGTTTTCGAATTTTGACACGAAGCTCGTAATGTGGCTGGCTCCAGCCGCGATCGTTGGTACCGTCGTGGGAAAGCGACTTACCCAAGTCCTTCCGGACGGCATATTTTTTCGAGTCATCCAGGTAACGCTGCTTGTGCTCTCCTGTAAGCTTATTGCCGACTACTTTTTCGCGTGGTGAAGCGCCGTAAGCCTCATAACCTGAAGGCCGCAGGTTCAAATCCTGCCCCCGCAACCACTGAAACTTGCAAATTCTCCCACTCGGGATATTTGCCCTTAAGCTCCTCCGCGTAAGGGTCGAGGAGCTTTTTTGTTTCTGCTCCGTGTCGAGTTCGCCGGCTTTCACCTTGGCGGTGAAATCCGCATGCACTTCGGCGACGAAGCGGGTTGATTTCGCAATAGAGTTTCTGTCTAGTCGCAAGAAGAGTAAGTATATTTCAAATATTGAAGTATATTGGTTGGATAAGTTGTTTGGGTGGATGGTATGCGCATATTTTCGGACGAGAACCTTGAGGTGATACATCGTCCAGGATCATCACCATATCTTCTGGTCACCTTTAATGAGATGGAAATGAAGGCGAACGGGAGCCGGTTCTGGGCGCAGCGATTCTGCGAGAAAGCCGACATTTCGGCGCTGGGCTTCATCAGTCGACAGCCGAACTGGTTTCCGGCGGCGAGCGTCGTCAAGGCAGTCGAAGCGGCCGCGCCCATTCTTCGTGCGGCACCGGAGCGGATACTTTACGGGCACTCGCAGGGCGGTTACGCGGCGTTGCGCTACCGCGGGCGCTTCAACGCCTCCGTTGCCATCGCCTTTTGCCCGCAAGTTTCGATAGATCCGAAGGTCGCTCCCTTCGACGGGCGTTTCGCACGGCATTTCTCGCCGGACCTGCACGCCAATATGGGGATCGCGCCGGATCACGCGGCTGGGCGCGCCTATCTCTTCTTCGATCCGTTCCACGCCGTTGACCACCGGCACGCCGCGCGGATCGCGACGCTGCAGGAGAGG
>Ga0123342_1003065_pt1 | contig 27239 bp, 16 predicted proteins | sample Turbeawhitnodule_FD_89960 | JGI IMG/M metagenome (GOLD analysis project Ga0123342, IMG submission 89960) | Root nodule microbial communities of legume samples collected from Mexico - Turtle bean Mexico white nodule | ecosystem: Host-associated > Plants > Roots > Nodule | place: Mexico: Nepantla...
TATAAAAAATCTATTTCTAGTTTTTCTCACGGGTGTTGTGTGGTTCAGTGATTTTAGGTGTTTTGTTTTTATATATATATATATATATATATATATATATATATATATATATATATATTTTGTCATTGTTGTTTATTGGCAGTGTCTTGAGCAATAATATGAATTTTCACTTTCTGTTTTCTTCTTTTTGCATTATGCTTTCTTCTTGTATTTTAATCAAGTTTGATATGAAGATTGTTTTTCAAATTGTTTAGTCAAAGTTTTAAGATGGTACAAGAGTTCTTCGTGTATCTGTTTCTTTTCTTTTTCTTTCTTTGTTTTTCTTATTTTTCATTATAACTAAAGAAAATATGCAAAATTCTTTTTCATAGCTATTTCTATCTCCATCATAGTGAGAATTCTCCTATTACTCTCGTTTTCTCGGTTCTTGATCCCACCAATTATCATTCTTGGAATCGTCCTATGATCACAACCTTGAGTTATAAGAACAAACTTGAATTCATTGATGGAACTACCAAATAACCTTTCAACATAGATTCCTCTTATCATTCTTGGAAGCATTGCAACAATATGGTGGTCTCCTAGATTGTCCACTCCGTTTTTGACTCAATTCATCAAAGCATCCTATGAATGGATAAAACAAAGGAAATTTGGAATGACATAAAATTTAGATACTGTTAAGGTAATTTATTGAGAATTTCTTACCTGCAAATGAAGGCTTCTTCGTTAAGGCAAGGCGATTCCATTAATACTGAATTTTTACCAAACTTCGTATTATATGGGATTAATTGGACAATTTCATACCTAATCCGATATGTGTTTGTGTCACGAGATATACCTATGTTGTTTTAACAATTATAAATCAAAGAAAATATGAAGATCTTGCTAAGCAATTTCGTAAAGGTTAAGACTAGTAGTATAGTAATGTTAAATCCCATGTCCTTCTCATGCATCTTGTTCCACCCATTACAAAGATTTTCTCTTATGTGTCTCAACAAGAAAGGAATGTTCAAGGAAATAACTTTGTTACTAGTATGAAACCTAAGATCAAAGCCCTTACTACCTCTACCATTCTTGTACTCAGTGTGGAAGAAACGAGCATACAGAGAATACATGTTATCACAAACAAGGTTTCCCTTTGAATCATGACAACAAAAATTACAAGAATAACAAAAAGATGTGCATACATTGTGGCAAGCTTGGTCATACTATCAACTTCTGCTATAGAAAGCACAAATTCTTGTTTGGTCACACGTTTAATAATGGTAAAAAAAATATTATTAACAATATTAATGTTAATAATGAAAACAATGGTAAGATTGGTCAATCATCTACTTCTGGGAATCAAGACTTTCGCCTTTCACAAGATAAATATCAAGCCTTGATGTCTTTAATTCCCAAATTTGGTTATGATAACTCTACTAGCACACCTCATGTTCTTTTACTTCCTGCTTGACACAAACTCCTAATTCAAAGGGTAACATGAACATTGGTATGAATTTTTCATATTTGAAAATTTAACTTCTTGGATTATAGACTTTGTGCTATTGATCATGTCTCATCATTTCTTTCCAATTTCTTTTCATACAAAATCATTAAACATATTAGTGATAATCTTCCTAATGGAGAAAGAGTTTTTGCTACTCATATTGGTATAATGAAGTTTAACAAAAATTTCTTTATTCAAAGTGCTCTTTACACCTTCATTCACTTACAATTTAATTTCTATTTCAAAATTAACTTTTGCTTTAAATTATGATCTCTTTTTTTTTCGATTCTTGCATTATTGATGTGAGTTAATTTTAGGATTGCACATTTGATTGGTTTCACTTTTGTTTATGATTTTTGAATTAGCAATTTAGGTGAGAACCCTAAGAAGATTCCCACTGGACACGAACTTAACCAAGTGGTTAAATAAGTGTGAAGGTTCACTTCAGAAGGACAAAGAAAAAAAACAATTATAAGGTGACAAATGATGCAAAAAGGGGCAGAAATTAATATAAAGAGAACCAACTATTTAAAGACAACATGAATGAACATAGAGGAAGGGGAATGGAAGGCGCAAAGGAGATTAAAAAGGGGAAGAGATGAAGAGAGCTTATGGGAAGAAATGAAGTCACGCCACTTGGAGCAGAGGGACTCCAAGATGAGTGATGCAAGACCCGCCACTTGAGATATTACCCACCCAAGATAAGACTCAACATGAGCTCACAAGTCTCACAAAATCACTCCTGCATAGTTTCTTTACTATTCAAATTCAAGTTGTGAATACATGAGGCAAGACACCCTATTTATAAGAATGGATGTCTTGGTGGGCAAGATGGGAAAGGGTAAAATGGACAAATGGAGAGGGGCTGCCTAGGGTGTTGACCATGGTCAAAACCGCACCTTTAGGAACATCTTCTAAAAGGTAGGTTAAAAACCCCAATTCTAGGTGCCTTGTCTTGAAAAAGTGGGTCTCGTACAAGTCCATTTCGCTAAGTACACTCCCTTTTATGCTATGTGAACTTACTCTAGCCTATTTTGCTATTTGGACCCTAAAGTGAGCCTAATTTATTTACAAACATGTTTTTGTCTTTTAAAAAGACCAAAGGAAAGAACATTTGGTGTTTTGGCTTATGCCCATTTCTTCTTCTAGTGAGGTCCGTCTGATCTTTGGTGGGATCTTGACTTGATTACTAAGATGACTGCTCACAGTGTGATAAAAGACATTTATCATAGCACGCCAAGCATCTGAAGTTTTATATGTCAAATATTCTTCGTTAGAAATTGGTATGCTATTTTGCACAGAAAAAATCAAGTTAAAGTTAATAATGATGAATTGTGTAATGTTGATACTGATGACTCCTATTCATTTATATTAATGGTGATGAATAAAGAAGACGAGGATGTAGTTGATTATGTACATATCACTCATAAAGACCACAACGAGGGAATATGCATATGACCATTAAACCCACTATATATGAATTTATTAATTTCTATAATTTTGTATGTAGAAAACAGTTAAAAAATTGCCACATAGACAACAGTTAAAACCAAAATCGTCATCTATATTACATAACAGACGATGGTAAAAAAACGTTGTCTGTATGGTAAATTTTTCATTTTCTTTCAACTAATGGACAATAAAGACGACGATTTGGACAAAAACATCATCTATTAGGAACAAATAGACGATGATTATTGTTATCAAATGTAGTCTATATACAAAGATAAAGACAATGATTTAAATCGTCTTCTAAATTTAAATTATTCTAATAGTGATTAGATAAACGACGATTTTATACTCGTCGTTATAAGGCTTTAAAAACAATCGTCTGAACATCCTTTTAGAATAATGTGTATTCACTTTATTTAAACCCATCTGAGAAAAAAATAATAGGTACAAGGTTTTCACTGGCCACGAATTAATAAAGAATTTCAAAAAAAAAATCAGAGATATAATTGTTTATGGATTTCTTAAAGAAATTTTCAGAAAGTCTGACATAATTCTTTATTATGTGAATAGTCATATGAAATTTTCTCATCCTCCAAATCATTTAGATTAAGAAAGTAATAATTACAAATTTTAATTAATTAAAAAAGTACTTTCTAGGAATTTATATACGTAATTTAATAAGGAAATTGTTTTTTATTTGAAACATATATCACTTTAATACTTTCTTCTTTTATAAGTAAAAGTTTATTTTATCTGAAAAGTAATTATGTGAAATTACAATTTGAAACTAAATATAAAAAATATATTTTTATATAATTTAAATTTATTTTTTAGAACGTTTCCCGTTAACAATTTATTAAATTAATGATCATGTCATTTTAATTTTTCATTCACTTGACAACGAATATTATTTTTTTTCCTGTAAATTAAATTTAAAAATTCTTAAATTTAAATGTAATTTAATAAATAATGGAGCATAAAAAATATAAACTTAGTAATACATTTATAAATTTATTAAAAATAGGAAATATAAAATTAATAAAATATTGATATTAATTTAATCTATAAATTAATTTTTTATATTAATTTTCTAATATAATAAATTAATATTTATTTTAAAAAATTATTTATAATAATATAAAGTCTACTAATTCATCAATTTTTAGACAATAATTGCATTTTTATTTTAAATTTAAATTAATAAAATTATAAATTTAATGTATTCTTTTATCATTAATAATTTTTAAAATATTTATAAAATATTTTTGTATGAAAAGAAAAACATGTTAGAATTTAATTAGCGATAAATCGAATATATAAATATGTTTTCTGTCACAAGAAGAACAAAACACGAATTTGGGAATATGAGTTAGAGAATTTTTCTAAAAGGCTTGACTTTAAACTACCATTAAAAAGTTTTATTTCTTTAAGTGTCTAAATTTTTATTTTTTTTTAAGTGTTTCATTTTTTATATTTTTTATAACTATAGTCTCTTCCTCAATGTTTTTCAACTTGTCCTCATTTCATTTTTAAAGAAAGGGAACTAGCTTAATTGACGAGTTAAAAGAAATTAAAAAAATATTAATTCATCAGAGTTATTAGAAATGAAATGATAGGAGATATACATTATGAATGATAAAATGTAATGTCTTCTCAATACATTCTTAAATTTTAAGTTCCATTATATAGGTAATATATAAGAGATGTCTTTGATGTTAAGAGTATTTAGAATTTTAAAAACTGTTTTATTATCCATTTATTCATATTTGATATTTAAAAAGTGAAACTAACATTAGATTTGAAGTGATTGTGTAATTTGAATAGATAAAAGATTGTTATTGAAAATGTAAAATTTAATAGTAAAGTATGATAGTGACACTGATACTACTCCATTTTAAAATGAAGAGTTTATTGAATGAGTCATGGACGAAAAAGTGGGTAGTAGAAGTAGATCCACTATACATGCCAGACGTATGGTTACTGTGTCTGAGACTATAATGTAGTTTGCGAGTTTTATGGGAATTGCTGGTTAAAAGGAGCTGATGTCCATGACAGTGGAAACAGTAAGAACTATAGTGAGAAAAATGACGATTGATACTGCAGATAACAATGCCATCAATGATTGGCTTCCTGTCACTGCCTCCCGAAATGCAAAATGGTGGTACTCAGCCTTCCACAACCTCACTGCCATGGTTGGTGCCGGTGTCCTCACACTTCCTTATGCCATGTCTATGATGGGCTGGTACACTCTCTTCAACTTGAACCCATATAAGTTTATAGTTTTCATGAGATTTTGATGAGATTAATATGATTTGTTATTATATGGATATTGAAACAACAGGGGTCCAGGGACTGTTATTCTGTTATTGTCATGGATCATCACGTTGTTTACATGAGATTAATAGTTTTCATGAGATTTTGATGAGATTAATATGATTTGTTATTATTTGGATATTGAAACAACAGGGGTCCAGGGACTGTTATTCTGTTATTGTCATGGATCATCACGTTGTTTACCCTATGGCAAATGGTTGAGATGCATGAAATGGTGCCTGGTGTGAGATTCGATAGGTATCACGAACTAGGGCAACACGCCTTTGGTGAGAAGTTGGGTCTCTATATCGTGGTTCCTCAGCAGTTACTTGTTGAGGTTGGGACGTGCATTGTGTACATGGTGACAGGAGGAACATCACTGAAGAAGTTTCATCAAACTGTTTGCCCCTCCTGCACAAACATTAGGAGCTCCTATTGGATTGTTATCTTTGGTTCTGTAAACTTGGCTCTCTCTCTCTGTCCAAACTTCAACTCTATTTCTGCAGTCTCTTTGGCTGCAGCCGTCATGTCTATCACGTAATCAAACTCCATCTCTCTCTCAATGAATGAATGAATCTATGCACATTATTATAAAGTGTTGCTAATTGTTATAATGTATGTATGAAGTTACTCAACCATTGCTTGGGCGGCTTCCCTTAAGAGGGGCGTTCTACCAGATGTGGACTATAGCTTCAAAGCCAACAGCGATACAGATGCTGTGTTCAACTTCATGTGTGCTATGGGAGACGTAGCATTCTCTTATGCAGGTCACAATGTGGTTATGGAAATCCAAGCAACAATACCTTCTACACCAGAGAATCCTTCCAAGAAAGCAATGTGGAAAGGAGTTATAGTTGCTTACTTGGGAGTTGGTTTTTGCTACTTTCCTGTCGCCTTCATTGGATACTATGTATTTGGAAACACTGTCGATGATAATATCCTCATCACACTCGATAAACCTTTTTGGCTTATTGCAGCAGCTAACATGTTTGTTATTGTCCATGTTATTGGAGGCTACCAGGTAAGTTTCAATTTTGCTAATCTTTTACCCAACTGGGCTTCTTTTAAAAACACTTTGAGTAACATAACTCGTCTCATGTTTTTTACATATACATAGGTATTCTCAATGCCAGTGTTTGATATGATGGAAACCCTATTGGTGAAGCAATTCAAATTTCCTCCTAGTTTCACACTACGCTTTGTTGCTCGCACTTTATTCGTAGGTATGTGACAGATTCTTACTAACTTTATCTTTAGTTTGAGTTATTATAATTGTAAATAAATAGAGATAAATATTTTATCACTATCCTTTTTATTTCAGTAATGACAATGTTAATTGGCATATGCATCCCCTTCTTCGGTTCTCTTCTTGGATTTCTAGGAGGCTTTGCCTTTGCCCCAACATCCTACTTTGTAAGTAAAACCATGCAAGATGTTCTTTATTGTTTTTCTTTTTCTTTTTTGATTTAATCAATTACCAAGGAAATGTGTTATCATATTTGTTGCAGCTACCCTGTATCATATGGCTTAAACTCTACAAACCAAAGAGATTTCGCTTGTCTTGGATAATCAATTGGGTATGTGAAGTGAGATTGTGAAAATTCCTTATTGAATATTCTCCTGGTGTCTAGTAATTTATTGAGACTAACTTTTTCTTATTTATATTGCAGACATGCATCGTGCTTGGGGTTATGTTGATGATACTAGCTCCAATTGGTGCATTAAGAAAAATCATTATTTCAGCTGAGCACTACAAGTTCTTTTCGTGAATTGCTCAGAAGACAATAGTTAGCATGAACAGTCATTATTTCAGCTTAGCACTTCAAGTTTTCTTTTCATAAATATGCTTAGTTAGCATGAACATTTCAGCTTAGCACTTCAAGTTTTCTTTTTCATAAATATGCTTAGTTAGCATGAACATTTCAGCTTAGCACTTCAAGTTTTCTTTTCATAAATTTCCTTAGAACTGTCTATTTATTAGACAATAGTTAGCCTAGATTCTAGTCCATTTCAATCTAGGAAATTAAGAACTATGCATATATTTGCAATATTTGCAAAAGGTTTAGAAGTTTCCTTTTATCTTTCACTTGTAATGTTTGTTAGAATTCTTTGAATTCTTCTATTTCATTTGTCTATACATGGTTGGGTTCTATAATTTATGTCATTTTATAATTATCATAATATTTATATGTTTAATAGAATATATAAGTGGCAAATAAATATTAAATTTATGTTATTTTAGATTTTAATTTATCATCTTCATTTCATAAATCAACATTATTTTATTTTTTATAATGCAATTAATAGTAATAAACATAAAATTTGTTACTATATTTATATATTAGTTATAACTAATTTTTAATTTGTCACAAAACTTTCATTAAAAATGAGAAAATATACATGTCTCAAGATAATCATTTAGTAATATAAAATATCATATGATAAAATTATTTTTCTTATAAGAATATAATTAATAAAAAAATTCTTCAACGTTTATGAATTAACTGTTAAAAAATATTAAATTTATTATATTTTATATATAATACCTTTATCCATCTATTCAATATTTTTTATTAAAACATTAATAAATAACATAAAATTAAATTCAACATATAAAAAATTTAATCCTCTCTCTCTCAAAATATAAATAAATAACATATTCATTTTAAAATTAAATTCAACATTTAAAAATTTCAATCCTCTCTCTCTCTCTCCTCACTCTCTCTCTATCTCTCTCTCTCTCTTTCTCACTCTCCTCTCTCTCTCTCCCTCTCAATAAATAGATATATATCATTCATTTAAATCTATGCCATTAAAAAGAATAAAAATAACTAAATTTATTTTACAAAATGATTAAATAATAATCAATAATTTACATCCAACTTTTATCTAATCTCATACTTATCAAAGAAAAATATTACATTAACAATTCAAGGAATTCTAAAATTAAATGTGTTAAAAATAAAAACATATAATTAAAATTCATGAAATCATAGAATAAATAATTAAAATACAACGTCAACATTTTTTTTTTGTATTTTTTCTCTTCAATTTAACACTCTTTTTATTTGATCATGTTCTTCTTTTTCTTCATACTTTATAAATAATATAGAATTATACTATTTATTAAACTTTATTTGTTTCTAAAAAAAATTATCCTCATCTTTAATATATTTTATATTGTTAATTAGTTTAGAAATATATGTTATAAATTTTTTTATTAAAATCATAATATAAATCATATGATTATATTTATTAAGTTATTATTAACAAATATAATATGATTATATATAATTATAAATGTTGTTGAGGTTGAAATGCTATACGATGAAGATGTTGATGGGGTTATGGGTAGTTAAAAAAGGAAAAGTAAGAGAAGTAGAGGGAAGCAAACAATCCCATGAAAGGTTATCAATCCAATTATTAAGATAATTTTACAATCATTGGGTGATGACAATAACTCAACTAAAGAAATAGGTGTGAGGGACAGAGGACTCTAAGATACTTAGTGAAAGTTGGGAGAAATGGATAGTGTGGATAAAAGTGAAGAAGGTGATGATGGGCACCAATTAGTGGTTAGTTTCCTACTTTTACAATGCCGAAAAACATGGTTGATTCCTCTTGAGATTTAGGGACCTATTTCATAGACAATGAAGCTTTCAAAATCATCAAGAATGATAGTAGGAGAGTTAGGGTTAAGTGTATTGGAGTCCAAGAAAAGTGTAAGTGTTTTCATATTGTGGCTACTTACCATAAACCAATTCTTGAAAATGAAGGAAAAATAATGACATACATACTTGTAGTAGACATTTCAAGGTAGATTTATGTAGTACAAAATGGAGTTAGACATCTATATTCCAACTTTAGAAAGAAAATCCAAGGTAAAAAACTTAAAAGTCTGATGTGGAGGGCAACAACCAATACATATTCCCAAGCATGGGAGAGGGATATTAGAAATATAAATGATTTAATATTGAGGCTTTAAAGTACCTCATTGCAATACCCATAAGGCAAGACTTCATAGCATAAAAACTTCTTTAGTATTCATGTCAAGTCTTACTACATGTGTCACTGATAAGTTTCATATTTCAGTAATATTTCATATTAAAATATAGATATTTATGGATATTTATTGATAAAATAACTATAATATAACCCTTAATTTATGAATTTAAATCTTTTTACATATTTTTTTATTATAGTATGAATAAGAACGACTTATTTCCAAATTTGTGTTAATTTCAGGATTCTAGGGGAAAATGGAGACGAAAGGTCTAAAGGAAAATAGACAAGATGAATATGGAAGGTTGAAACGCTCAAAACTCGTCCAAACTCACCTAAGGCAGAAACACTCAAGAGGAACTCGCCCAAGCAAGTCTAATCTCTCCAGGTGAGATCACTCCAGAGAAGTTGGGCTTTTTCTCGTCCAACTCGCCCAAGCAAGTTGTAGTTCGCCTAGGCGAGAAGTCACTTAACTCAAGCCCAACTAGGTTAAATATGAGGTGTGAGGCATAACCCTAGATATCATTTGGGTTAGAAGGTGATAGAAAATCCTAGAGGAGAGAATCGTCAAGGAGAAACATCCTAGATTTTTTTTTCTTGCTTTCCATGCTTGTAATGGCCAACATGAGTAACTAATTGTACCCTTTGAGATTGGGAATAATATGTTTAAACTCTTATGTATTGAGGTGATATTTAAACATAATATTTTGTTCTTAATTGATGATTGGTATTGTCATTTTATTCTTAACACTTGTTTTATCATGATTTTGATCCTTAGATTTGACTAAAAAGTACTTTTAAGCTTCTGACCTAAATGATAATGTTTAACATATTTGAATGTTAGGAATAAATTTGAAATGTTAATTGCTATCAACATTTGCTCGTAACAATAAGAAGTTTTTATAAATATGTAAAAGAATTGATATTTAAGAGACTATCTTAGTAATTTTATATGCAAGGAATTGATATAAATGAATTTTATATGGGCATCAATATCAATCAAAGATAGAATATTATTATGCTTTTCAAAATACAAAAGAGTGAGAAGGACGAACCCCAATCACAATTTTTCCAATTGAATCAAACAACTATTTACTTTTCTTTATTTACATTCTTGCAATCTTATACACAACAAACATCAAAAAAACTTTTACTTATTGTTTTCTATTTAGAGAATATTATACTTGAGAATTCAAATGTTCCTTATGGGTTCGATATCCGTTCTTAGGGACAATTTTATTACTTCTGACACGGTACGCTTGTCGTAAAATAGTCATTAGTCACTACTTTTTATTTAGGTTCTAGTCAAGATCAATGTTTACCCCTACTGCCCTTAAGGGGTTTGCCCTCATGTTACCTAATGTCGAAAATGTCGGTCATCTACGGTGGTTTAACCTTATTAGCAGTGAATTGCTCTACCAACATTTTAGCAAAAGATTGGATAGATGTAATTTATCCATTGGGGATTTTGCTGAACCTTTACGGGACAGTTCCCGTGAATGTACCCATAAACATTTTGCAATGAACGGAATTCGAGCTGCTTGAGATCGCCATTTGGACAGGAAATGCTTTGAGGTGACTCTTTGGATCTCTAGTTTCAAAGAAAGGAGTTATCTTCAATATCATGAAATGTAATAGGATCAGTTCTTCCATGAATACTTGGGAAAAAGGTTGGGGATCAGCCTATGTTTATGGTCAACTATTGTTTGTCACGTTGTCTGACCATGGGAGGATGTCACAACTCCTCGTTAACCTTCTGTAGATCCTCATGTGCCTTGATGGCTTTCTCCATTAGCCAGCAAGACATTTCAACGTCATCCTCTGTCCTATTCTATCAAGGATTCCTCTCACAAGCGCTCTTGTTCTGTCCGAAATTCCACTGCTCGTCTCCTAGTTTCTGCATTTTTTTGCGTTGGAGTTCTCGTACCATTTCCAAGATATGCTTCAAGGTGGGTGTGTCGCTTCCCTCTTTCGCTGGAGCACCTTGCCCCTATTCCATATATCGTTGTTACTACCTCTTCAAAAGGATGTTTGTTTAGAACTTATGGACAATACCAATTTTACCTTCCCCCACATTGGACGCCAATTTGTTCTAATTTCAAAGGTTTTTCTAGGTTATCATGTATAATGAGTTTATTTAATATCTCTCTCTTTGAGCCAGTTACAAAGTGTACTTGTATAGACAAAGTGGACCTAAATAGTACTTGGACCTGGTTGTACAATTGTTGATATGCCGATCTTCCGGCCACTCCCTCGCTCTTCGATACTCTAAGACTCCTTCCTTAATTTGTTGGCGCTCGGTCGGGGTTGACCTACAAAAGGTACTCCGACGATCAATTAAGTACTTAATATTCAGAGTGTATGTTAAGAACTTACTCCTCTGTAGAGGATCTATTTATAGTATTTGGTCATTGACCCTCTGTTATGATGACCGAATATATCATATATCAGTGTTAGCTTATTTATAGGGAGGTTCCCTGATTTCTCGGGGTGTTACCCGGATTTGTTGGAACGTGTCCCTGATTCTCATGAAATCTTTACAACTGCCTTAACTATTATTTATTGTAACTACTTTAAATATGTCTTCAACCGATCAGTCGGTCACCGAGATCGAGTGACATGACTCGTTTAGTACTGATCAGTACACACAGATTTCATCCTTTTTACATAAAAATTCATTACATTTATTGGTATGAATTCCTCACGCAACAAGAAACGATGAGAAACATTTTCAAAAAATCACAAATTTGATTAATCAATTTATAAGAATTTCATTGAAAATATAAGTTGGTTACAACTTACAACGAATCTCGTTAGTTGAAATCTGTAGCGTCCCAGACTCGATCAGACATATACCGATCAAAGTCTAAGTCAGATGTATTCCATTTCAGTCTATTATGGTAGCTTCTCTATTATGGTAGCTCGACAAACACGCCGACCTTCTCTATTATGGTAGCTCGACAAACACGTCGACCTTCTCTATTATGGCAGCTCGAGGTCCAAGCCGAGCACGCTGACCTTCTCCATTCTAGTATCTCGAGGTCCAAGCCGAGCATGTCGACCTTCTCTATTCTGGTAGCTTGAGGTCCAAGCCGAGCACGCCGACCTTCTCCATTCTGGTATCTCAAGATCCAAGCCGAGCATGTCGACCTTCTCTATTCTGGTAGCTTGAGGTCCAAGCCGAGCACACTGACCTTCTTCATCCTGGTATCTCGAGGTCCAAGCCGACTCACACCTCAGAAGAATGAACCTACGTCCTCGGGGGACCAACCTACATGACCAACATCTCGGTCATAAGCCTTTACGCCTCGCGCGCTTGGCTCAAGGCTGAGGGTCTATGTACTGTCCGAGACTACTAGGAATTGAGTCGAGTAGACTGACCCATCAGGTAGCTCGATAAGTGTTGACCAAAGGTCGACCGAGCAAGCCCAAAACACAGTAAAGTGAGCCTAAACCCAATTCGTTGATCTTGTTAAAATAATATCAGAAATAAGTAATCTCGTCAAAATAATGAATGCATTTTTAATACATAATATCTCGACTTTTTTAAATACTCTGATTCACTTACGCATTACTCCCTTATTATATTGCATAAATGTTTTAAGTAATATTCCTGATAATATTACATAAATGCTCCAATTTAATTGCACAATTTCCCTTATTATACCACACAATACTTTCATTTATACACATGATATTAAAATTTTATGAAAATATACTATAATATGCCGCTTTAAAACTTGGAGAAACAAAAGTCAAAGATCTAAGCCCATGAAAACTTATAAATACATGAGCACTCACAATGAGTAAAAAAAAACTCAAATCTTAGCACTATATTCACTACATACACAAAATTTGATGTTCTTACCGACTTAAGCGTCAAAGTATTTTTTGTTTTCTGTAGATAGACTCATCCTCAGTCCTTAAAAGTTGAATAACTAGAACTTGAATGGAGTCTACCCAAATTTCGACTCATCTCATCTCGAAACAAAATCAAAAAGACAAATTGTTGAAAAAACATCTTCCTCGATCAATCATATACTACCAATATCAGATTAATTCTCAAATCACCATCCAAAAGAGTTGACCAAGCCAAGACGAGACAATTAAAATCTTTAAAGAAGCACATTAAAAGTTTATGAAAAACGCAACGTTTTACCTTCCAATAAAAAGTTTAATTATTTTTTGCGGAATAAAACAAATAAATACTATTTAGCATTCCACAAGATATTTAATTCAACCCTCTGAAATATTGTTGTTTGTGGTTAACCTGGTTCACTCGAACTCAGCCAACAGTACCCTACTTTGCCCGTTTACTCAGGAACCGCAGACCCATAGTCCACCCTCCCATGGCCGATCACGATCACCCTCACCGCCACCACCACCACCGCCCGCACCGCCTTTCAGTGCCACCGCGTTCAGCCACATTCGGCGGCACTCCGGGACCCTACCCCGCCTTCGGATACCCATCATTCTCTAGTCCGACGCCCACCCCTTCGAAAAGCCGCCGCCCACCGGCTTCTCTTTCCATCCCGAAAACGAAATCAAAATCCAGATCCTCCCTCTTCTTGCTCCTCTTCTTCTCCCTCCGCTCCCTCTACTCCCTCCTCCCCTTCCTCCGCTCCTCCCCCTCCTTCTCTCTCTTCCCCTTCTCCTTCCTTGTCTCCCTCCTCTCCTTCTCTCTCACCCTCACCTTCTCCCTCTTCTCCTCCTCCTCATCCTCCTCCTCCAAAGACAACCCCTTTCTCCACCACAAGCCCAAGCTCTCTCTTTTCTCCCTCCCCCACTCCCACCAGAGGATCCTCCTCGCCAAATCCGTTCTCCTCGCCCTCGTCTTCCTCCTCCGATTCCAAGCCCTCCGCTACTGCAGCACCGCCTCCATGATCCTCGCCGAACTCATGGGCTCCGTCGCGGCCCAGCCCAGAAACCCCCAACGGCCCAACCTCCGCGGCTTCCTCTCCCTCTCCCTTGGCCTCCTCATGCTCTCCTTCGGCTGGGACCGGGTCGAATGCTTTCCTTTCTCTCCCAGCTGCGTCTCTGGCAGGATTTGGCCTTTGTTTCTTCCTTTCCTGTCCGGCTTTCTCACTCGTTACCAGCTCGTTGATTCCGGAACCACGCTTAAACAGCTTGGCCCCAAACGGGTTCGGTTAATTACTCTCTTTTTCACCACTGTTATTCTCTTTGTTCCTGCTGTTTTTAGCTTCTTTGTGTTTGAGTCTCAAGAAGACAATGTCGCCTTTGGAAATCTGTTATGGCCTCTGGCCAACACTGTTGTTTTCGGTGTCCTGCTGAGTGAGAATTACAGCGACGAGGACAACGATGATGATGGTTTGGTGAGTTTGAGAGACTCTCAGAGGGAGTTTCTGGTCACTTTCGTGTGTACCCTGGTCTTGGAACTTTTTTACTTCCCTGAACTTTCCCTCTGGGGTTTGTTCCTGTGTGGACTATTGCTCTATATGGGTGTTAGAGACTTGGATCCTTTTCATTCCAATGAAGAGGAGTTTTTAAGTGACGTTATTATGAAGCCTATTAGACATGTTTTGAGTGAGAGGAAGTCAAGAAAAATCGCTGTGTTTCTTTTGATCAATGCTGGATATATGGTTGTGGAATTTTCTGTCGGTTTTATGAGCAATAGTCTTGGGCTGATATCTGATGCATGTCACATGTTGTTTGATTGTGCTGCTTTGGCCATTGGGTTGTATGCCTCGTATATATCTCGTTTTCCTGCGAATAATCACTATAACTATGGGAGAGGAAGATTTGAGGTTCTATCAGGGTATACTAATGCTGTGTTTCTAGTTCTTGTGGGAGCACTTATAGTGGTTGAATCCTTTGAGAGGATATTGGATCCCCAAGAAATATCAACTAATAGCTTGTTGGTTGTCTCTATAGGAGGGTTTTTAGTCAATGTCATCGGCTTGATATTCTTTCACGAGGAGCATCATCACGCCCATGGCCATGGAATGTCTGGATCATCGTGCTCCCATTCACACTCACACCCAGAGTTACATAATCACCATCACACTCACCATCATCATGAGCATGATCATCTGCATTGCCATTCTCACGGAACAACACATGTCAGCCATGATAAATTTATATCCATTCCCAGTGATAGTCGAGACCATTCATGCTCTAGTGATCATGGCGATCATCATAATCATAGCCATCATAGTCATGAGAATAAGCTTCATGGTGAGTGTCACGATCATGAAGACAATCACAACATTCAGAGCTTTAAGCATCATGAAGCTGCTGACTGCCATGGCCATGGTGAACATCATGATCAAACTGGAGACTCTAGTCATGAAGAAGCTCCACTTGTCCACAAAGAGCGCGGCCATCACCATATTGATCACAACATGGAAGGGATATTCCTGCATGTTCTTGCTGATACCTTGGGAAGTGTTGGTGTAGTTATCTCTACACTGTTAATTAAGTACAAGGGATGGCTTATTGCTGATCCTGCCTGCTCAATTTTTATTTCTATTTTAATTGTATCCTCCGTGATACCTTTACTAAAAAATTCAGCAGAAGTTTTACTCCAAAGAGTGCCAAGGGTGCAAGAACATGAGTTGAAGGATGCCTTATCTAACGTTTTGAAGATACAAGGTGTTTATGGCATTCAAAAGTTTCATTCCTGGAGCTTCACAAACTCAGATGTAGTTGGTACGATGCATCTTCACTTGTCAACAGATACAGACAAGACATCCGCCAAGTCTCAGGTTTTGCATCTGTTACATAATGCTGGAATCAAGGATGTAACCTTGCAGGTGGAGTGTGTTGGATAGTTTCTTTCAAAATAGTTGTTGGCAGTGAAGGTTGTCCAAGGATTTTTAACATACAGTGTCTGGAAATGAGAAACAAATTTCCTGACTATTTTCATACCGAATGCTTCAGAACTTTACACATCAAACACCTGTCTATTTTAATTCGGGAAGGATAATGATTATTTAAATTCGTGAAGGGTGATGATTTTGTTTTGGATCTGTCAGGATCTCACTAGTAGCAAAGTTGTAACTTGTTTAGGACACACAGCAATGTAAAGACACAAGCATAGCTGGTAGATTAAGAACTTTAAACAACTGTTAATGTTACACACTTTTATCCTGTACTGTCTTTTTAACCATTCTTTACTTTACTATAGATGTAAATTAATACCGGAAACAACTACTAATGTTATACATCAATAGCATCTTCCAATCAAACATAGGGCAGTCATACCTTGCTGCAATTAAGCCATCATATCTTTCGAAATTCACCAAGCTAAAAATGAGAGAGTAAAAAGCTTAAGGGTTTTGATTGCCTTTTCCTCTCTGCCACTGAAGCAACCCAATCCTTCTTAGGAATTGCGTTAAGGTTTTGATTTCCCCTTCTTAACCATTTGATTGCATTCACATTGCAATCTTTATTTTTGAACTGATAAAAAAGCTATCCGTTTGTCTAACAATCCGGTCTCACAATATTATATTCTATTAAAATATGTACAATGTCTTTGATCTTTCCTTAGAATGTTTTTGCAATTCTTTTATGGTTTAACGTTGTATGATCGATTTTGGAGCTATTGATGATATTGAATTCACCTATGGTTTTTGCTTGGGATTAATTTTCATTTGAGTTAAATTAAATATTTATTATTTTCTAAATTCTGTTTCCTCCTGCATACAGTATTTAGGGCACCGATCATCTTTAACTTTCTTGTATAGTTGTGTAAGGAGTCAAGAATGCACAGATGCTTGATGCTCTTATACTAATTCTAGTTTCGAATTCCAAACTGCTAAATATGATTAGGATACTGTCATCATAAATTATATTTGTTGTGATCATAATTTGTTAAACTTGTGATTGGTTTTATCAAGTGTTACAAGAACCAACTTCGCCTATCGTACTGGATTTGAACCAGTGCCTACAGCCAACTTGATAACAGATCAGAAATACTATTGACCTTTTTATCATTGAATCAGAATTAAACTGGATCAAGGAAGCCTACACCACACCCTCCTGAAGAGAATAATCCGAAATCTAAAACTACATTTTAGATTACACTTTCCAAAATAAAGTAGTGTTGTTTGAATATTGTGTGATCCAAGAAGCTGTTATTCCAAATTAAACCTAGGTCGACTTGACATGCAAGCCCATTTTCATTTGTTCAGTCACTGCTGTTGTGTACTTTCAACTGTAAAGACGACCTAGTGGTCAGATCTCGTGTAAAAGACTTGTTGCATGATTCGTAGAATCACTTTGAAAATCGAACCTCATTCCTGAAGCTTCCAAGGCCATATTTAGCCATTAGACTGAAATAAGCAAAGAAAAGACTACACCAAACACCCTCTCCCATGGGAGAAAGAAAGAGAATCTTGGACAATCAGCATTATTCAAATATCAAACAGTTATTCCGAAATGAACGCAAACATCTCGTTGTTAAGGAAAGGTAATGCCCAAAATGATAAATTGCATGAAATGTAAAATGTAATGTGACCATAAGAATCACCAGCAATAGGCCAAATTCATCTCAAGAAGCAACCTGTTAGAAAGCTAAACTGAACTTCTACCACAAGTCACCAGGTAGCTTGAGCATAGATCAGTATAGAACAAACTATCACCATACGACAGAAGTGGAAATTCTGTGGCCTGCGATGAACTGTGATGTAAAGAAGTTCAAATTGCTATCTTCCGAAACAGATTCCCGAGACTTACATTACCATACCTCCATCAATGGTGAACACCTGTCACGTGGAAATTATAGTTTACATAAACACGAGACAGATTAATTTGATGAAAATATGTAAACAAAATAAGTGTCAAAAAGCATAAGATGATGTTAGCGTAGGTTATAGAATAAAATCAATTTCATTTCAGCGTGACAAGATTTTTTTTAATTACAAATAAAATATGGGTAGTTTAATGACAGAACTCAATAGTTAGTTCTACATTTAGAAAACCAATATTAATAGGGAAATTAATAAATGACCTGTCCAGTGATGTAATTAGCAGAAGGATTTAGAGCCAAGAATTCCACAAGTCCAGCAACTTCTTCTGGTTGACCAAGTCTTCCTGAATCCGAGGTAAAAAAATAGTAGCTATTAGCAGCAACATGCACATGCACATCTTCAGTTATTTAAAAATTTAGTTAAAGTGTTTCAGAGTTAAAAATATTTGGGTCACTCACCTAAGGGGATTAACTCTAATAATTTTTTCTCAATGTCTGGTCGTAGCATGGCAGTCATATCAGATGCAATGAACCCTGGGGCTACTGCATTAACCTGTAATGAAATGCTGAGTTTTAGTTAACTTTATCAACCGATAATAAACCTGCCTTTTGATTATCACGCTCAAAGATTTTACAGTCATGTTTCTGCTAGCATATTCCCTTGCAGCACTTTTTGTGAGGCCAATTACCCCTGCCTTTGCAGCACTATAGTTGGCTTTTCCAACATTGCCAACCTGACCAATAACGGATGTAATGTTCAATATCCTTCCCTGCAAAAGTAACATGAAACTATGATATCATATACTAACATCAAGTATTTACACAGACATTGCTGTTATCATATACACATAATAAAAGACAAACTGATGAATTGAGAAAAAGAAGTCAACTTAATGGCCAAAGGGTTCTATGATGGTATGCATAAAAGTGTTGTCACCTTCTTTTTCATCGTCATAATCTTTGCTGCTGCCTGTGAAAAAGCAAACCATCGGCTCCTGTAATGAAAGAAACGAAAAACAGCTACGCTTGATTTAACAACATGAACTTAAAATTTTGTACATATTCACCTGAATGCAGAGAAAAACACCAGTAAGATTTATTCATTCTCATCAACAAACCATCTCGTGTAATTCCTGAACCCATGATATTTTAAGTATGAAATCTGAAATTAAAGTAATTAAATAAATAAGTGGTAGCATAACTTATCCAAGTTACCTGCATTATTTACCAATACATCAACAGTTCCCCATGCATCAACTGCCTGAAATTGGACGTATGAATTAACCACTTAACCAGGTGGAATAATTTCATCAATCTAATAAAAAAAGAAAATTTCTCACAGTTTTAATCATAGACTCCACCTCAGCCTCATTTGAAACATCTCCCTTGAAGGTAAGAGCTTGTCCACCAAATGCCTCAATCTGAAAGTGATAATCAAATAAATTAATGCAGAAAGTTTAGTCAACCGATCAAGCTAGCTTGAACACATACTTCCAAATAGCACCAAACTCACATGATCAGTAAGTATATAATAATCTAGCTTAGATGGTTGAACAGTGTGTTTGAGCTGCCATAAACTACCTAATACCTATATTCAACTCCTATTAATAAGAAAATATATAATAATTTACAAATCCAAAACCGTGGATCCATCAACATGACACATAAGTACAACAATAGGGCCTCTCCATATGCAATTATTCCAAATTTCAACTACTGAAAACATAACTAACATAATCTACCTCTTTCACATTGGAATCACACACCACTGTGCTTTCAATCTTATTTGATTTTCTATCATCTTTTCCTTACTCGATGTTACTTTCCATACAAAGTCATTTTGCAGCTTATAATTTATGCGTGCACTTGGCCACAAAGTATAAGAATTAAAAGAACCAAAAATATAGAAAGAGGAAAAAAGTTACATACCAAGTTGGAAACCTCCTCAGCTTGTGTGGATGACTTGGCATAGTTAACCAAAACCTGTAATAGAGTAGAAAACATGCAACCCTAATAAGTGAATGACACATGAAAGTGTGAGAGTAATATATATCATGTATGCATGCTCTAAATCTTAAAATTTTGGATTTTTACTTAACCCTACAAAACAGTTGGTGAAGTGAGAGTTACTTTGATTATATACACTATTTTGTTGGCTTTATCTGTTGCTATGATGGTTAAATTTTCTGAATTGGTATCAAGGAACTTACCTTGCAAGAGGCTTCTTTGTTCTTCTGCCTTGCATCAACTTCAAGCTGCCCAGAGGAAAATGAATGTCAACTTCTGAAAACACACCAACTGGGTAAGTCCCCTTCCACTGGTTTGGAAAAGGAGGGAGTTTGGTCGAGCCAGAGAACCCATAATCATCATCATCACGTTCCCTATGCTTTGCCACACTCACAAAAATTCAACCAGATTGTAATTTGCAAACAACAAACACTCATTTCTGTCTTGGCGAGGCTACCATTTGGAAGTCACAAAAGGGCAATTAAAGAGGTGATGTTATTATTGGTTGAAAAGCTATTTTGAACGAATTCTGATTCCAATTTCTAGAAAAAGGTAAATATAAGATTATAACAACATTACAATAATCACACATTACATCAACAACTCTTTATTAATCAAACTTGACTTGTTGATGAAATCTATAAGCTACACAAGAAATGAATCTCACCTTTCATTATAGTAATCATATTACCATGAAGGAATTTGATAAAAAAAAAACTCATTTAAGAAAATTCAAGATAATGAATGGAGATAAAATTGAAAAATCGATCGTGCTAGAAGGAAAAAAATTATTAAACCATTATTCTTCTTTAGAATGTTATAATGGGGAAGTGACATGTTTCCTTCAGCTTTCTTTCTGCAACTTCTCTTGCACAGATTAAAATCCTCCTAGAACACACTTGACCCAAATACACCCTTCACATCGCACACTACTCATCCACTATTTTCCTCAGGTTACTAGATATTGTCATCCATCAATTATCAAGCATAGTAGTAAAATCATGATCTTCATCTAAATCCAACTAAAAATAAAAGTCATTTATGGTAATTTCAATTGTTTCAATTTCAGTTTCATGCTCATGAAGAGTACAATAACAATTTTCTTTAAATGAAATTTCAAATCTACAAAGAATGTATACGAAGATTTTGGTCCAATTCAAGAATGTAATTTTTTGGTGAAGATTATTCTTGGTTGACATAAAAAAATTCTCTTTCCTTTTTTGGGATGCATAATTGTACACCATTTTCCAAATTAACTTTTGATTGAAATGCTACACTAATGAAGAAATAAATTAGAAGACATTTATTGATTATGTCCTGCGACGGTGGACGGTGAATGAGTGAAGTGATTAATTAATGTCATATGAGTTATTTTGTTATTATAAACCTCCTTTTCTTAGTAAGGAGCTCTTTTATAAACTTTGCATAAATTGGCATTTGTTGCATATAGCTCCACAAAAGATACGGTTATACAATACGAGGTTGTTTGAAGATATCATGAACTTTATAAAATGTCTTTTTTTTTTTTTATCTTTCTTTGAAGGAATAAAAGGGTAGGGTAAGTTCTTTAGAACTTGCATCTCATTCTTCTCCTTCTTTCTTTCAGATATTTCCTTATTTCTCTTTTTCTCTTTTTTTTTTCTTTGTTTTCTTTTGTATTGACATTCTTTTTTATTACATTTTTCTCTTCATCTTCAAACTCATTTTTTTATTCTTCTCTTCTCTCCATAAACTTTCCTCCTTTGCATTCAAGTTATCACTTTCTCCTTTGTCTACAACTTTGTCACTTCTTATGGTGATTGACTGAGTGCTTCTTGGAATTAGTAGTCTCTCTATAAGCTGAAAAGTGATTTCCTTATTGCTCTAAAAAGTCATTTGATAAACTTTTATATTTTTTTATTAGATAAAGAGGTTTGCATAAACTTCTCTGATATATCTTCTATTTTCAATTGTCTCTACTGCGTAGAGGGATAATGTTGCTACCGATATGGAAGTTGTCTACTAGATGATCCTACTTCAAGGTTCCAGCCATAGTTTTGGATGTGATTACTTCTCCACCCTTGAGAAAGATTTTCAAAAGAGTTATATTAGGCTTAGGAAAATTCACTTGCCTCTTTTGGTTATTCATATAGTGGACTTCCTCTTCTGGGCCAACTTTTGGATATTGGGATTGGCCATTTGGATTAATACTTTCACAAAAATCACATTTCAAAGGTGGTTGCACATGATTAACATTAACAACATGTAACTCTTGTGGTAGTTTGGCCATTTGTTGAGTGAGGGTCTCAATTTGCTTGGTTGAAATTTTATTTTTTTGCTAAAATAGCATTTGTGATGCTCAGATCCAAGATTACTCTTCTCTGAATAAATTTCATATTATGTTGTGTTTCCCTATCAGTTGATGATAGAGCAGCTATTATTGTTGTAACTTGTTTTGCGTCTATCGCCACCATTGAACCTTCAACTGTTACATCTAGAAGCATCTTTGTTTTTGGTCTTAATTCATTTCAAAAAATGTTTAATTAATCCACATCTTCAAAATCATGATTAGGACACTTTATGAGCAATAACTAAAATCTTTACCATGGCTCATAGAATAGTTCCTCTTGTCCTTGTCTAAAAGTGGAAATATCATATTTAGCTCTGGCATACCTGGTTGGTGGAAATAATCTTGTAAAAAATTACTTTCAACATCAATCCAACTAATGAGACTTTGATTATGCTGAGACTTTATCCAATCCTTGGCTTCACCAATCAAATTAAATAGAAACAACTTCATGTATGCAAGTTCTTCTTGACTTGCCTAAAATACCATTGTTGCACAAAGTTCATACAATGTGTTTAAGTGAGCATAAGGATATTCATGATCTTTTCCTACAAACAAGTGTGTTGAAACCATTGAGAAATGTAGGTTTAATCTTTACTCCCCTAGTTGCTAGTGGAATAACAAATATGGACAAATTTCTTGATTTTTGATGCATGGCATGGTCTCCTAGTATTCTTCTTGGAGGATTGATGACTCTGTCATTTCCTTGACCTCTCTTCCCACCTTGATAAGCCATAACACTTGTTGAAAATGATGAATTTTCTTGCTCTTTTCTATTTTAAATTTTCTTTGCCTTACTTTAGTTCCTTTTTCCAACCTTTTCTTTGTCCTACTCAAACTTTAAGTCTTTCTGCAAAATCATTTTCTTTCAATAGCATAGATCACAATAAATTCAATGTAAGTGAAGAATGTAAAAAATGATTTAAAAAAAATAACGAAAGTAGATTATACATTATTATATTATTTCTTCTATTTGTTGCCTTACAAAAAGAATTAGTCAAACTATAGACTACTTTCACTAATCCAAAACAACAACTAAAATGCAATGGTTGTAGTTATCAAGTATGATCAAGTGTTGAAATTGAATGATGCTTGACTAATATGTACCTCTTATGGACATATACAATCACTTCACAATTTTCCAAGTCAAATCAAGTTAATTCCTTAATCATGATTATTTAAAAATCTAATAACAATGAATCAATTACTTGATTAAAGTTATTTCATACTTGCATTAAAATTCAAAACAATAATCACCAAAGACGCAACTTTATTCCTAGTAGCTATAATCTGCGGTGGTTTTATTTTGGTTCAGAAAATGAAAATATTTTCCAATAGCATTTAGTTTCTAAATCCAAGTACAAAGATTCCTCTATTGTCTAACATTAAGCATAAAATTAAACCACAATGGAAACTTGAACATAAATGCATATATGAATAAAGAAATACAAAGAAGTTACAATATCATTCAATTCTAACACTATAGTTTAGCTCCTCATTCTATCTCTCATAATGTATGTGATATTTCACTAAGTACAATTCGACAATAATTAATAGATTTTTGTTGTTTTTTTTTTATCCATCCTCCTTCTGTTAATCAATCTTATTTATAACGTTAAACAATTTTGTTCTAGTATGAAGCCTACGCTCAACGACACCCAAATGTTCCACTCAATGAATTGACTTTCTTCAATTAAAGGTTTCCTGGTTGTTGAGTTTCTCTATTCTTCGGTCAGCAGATTGAGTTTCCTCTCCTCAAAGGTTTCTTTGTATTAAGTGCATTTGTAGCTCGCTCAACTTCATGAAGTATCAAATCACACTTCCTCAAACCACTTAGCATCATTGGCATCTACTCAACTCTAGAAGTAAAAAAATTTAAATGCTTTCCTCCCTTGATCTGCTTAGCGGTGAGGTTCCTCAGCTCAACGAATTACTAATTCTTGACTTGATTCCTGACTTATTTTGTTGCATCAAAATATTCAAACATGAGTCGTAAAATCTAAGCAATTTCTCTCACAATAAACATTTTGAAATTTTAAATTGATGAGAGTACAATTTTGCAAAAAAAAAAAGTGTAAATAAAGTGCTCAAATTAAATAGAATGAGAAAAAAAATTAGCTCTTGTCACTTACACAATATAAAAGACAATTTATCCTTTTCACACTTTATGTTTGTTCTTTATTCTTTATCTTCATTCAATATAATTCACAATTCATTTTGTACAAATTTTGTTGTTGTTTTTAGACTTAATTCAACACGGAAAATTCTCAATGATAAAAATGGAATATTTTATAATATCATATAAGAAAAGTTAAACTATTTTTTTAGATGAAAATATTTTTAAATAAATGAAGCAAAATTTAAGGAATTAACATTAAATTATAAGTCTCAATAAACAGATGAGTCAACACAGTACAACATCCAACACTCACATCCTGGAATGATCCATACACCAAAAAATCTGATTTTGATCTTAATGTGTGAAAATTCCTTGAATCAATTATAACAATGCAAACCCAACATTGGCAGAGAGAAACACATGATTGGATAAAAAAGTGAGTCTTACTAACAAATATTCTAAATATACTGTTTAATTTTTTTTTTTAAATAATTAATAGAAAAATAAGTTACTGAGAAAACATGACAGAAATATATTAATAAGAATTTATAGTTTTTATTTTATTTTTTAAGAAATATTTTAGGAACATAGTGTAGTATCTTCCTTGAATTATTTATCTTGATCTTCATGGACCCTCATGCTATATTAAGAGATTGATTTAACGTGTGAGGTTATTTTTTAAAAGAACTGCTATGATAAATGGTATCAAGTCTAAATCACCAATGCAGTCATGCCTAGCTATAAATGTTTATTTAAATGAAAAAACAAGATAAAGGATATTTGTTAAGAATCAAGATAAATGCATATATAAAAAATAATAAATATAAATGTAAATTTTAAAAGATGAAAAGTAAATAAACTTCTTTATAAAAACTAAAATAAAAAATCCTATATTTTAGGAATTAAATCAATAAAATCATTTTACTATATTTTCAATTAAAAATACTGTTTAATATTTTGAAGTTAAACGAATTAAATTGTTACTTAAATGTGAAAAGAAAGACTATTACTGAAAAATCAAGTTCCACGTGTTAAAACTGTGTCATTGAATAGTTCCCTAATTATTTAACATTTTTTATTGTTTAATTTTGTAATTTCATTTGTTTAGTAGTTGTTGTTTTCGTACTATTTTTTAAGTGTAAAATTACATGAGAAAGATTTCCCTTTCTAAGCATAATACATCTAAGTAAAAAAAAAAAAAAAGTACTGACAAAAAGACAGGCATGGTGTAAAATAAAAATATAATATATAAGTATAACACCACCATCATTTCATAAGTTAATCTTATAAAGTTAAATTTTGTCTAATATCATATTTTAGGGATAATACAGTACTCATGCATAATAGAAAATGGAATATAATTTAATAAAGAAAACTCTTTGACAATGAACAATAAATTGTGTATTTGAATATTAAGATATAAGATTAATTGATGAAAAAAATAAAAGTCAGCAAGTCTTTAATAAAAAAAGTTATTTTTTTTGTTTTTTATGCTAAACAAGTATTAAAAATATAAGTTTAAATTAAAAATAAAAACTAATTTTACATTATATTATATTATAAAATATATATTTAATCTTAATAAAAACTATTTTAAAAAATTTCCCTACTACAAAGATAAATTTAATTTTGCATTATATTATAATATAAAAAAAATATTTTTAATCCTAATGATAACTACTGATAACTTCCTCTAAATGAAACCAAATGAAAGAAAAGATAGAGGCATAAAGCAATGTAAATGATTAGCATAGTAGCCTTTTAAGTTTCCTTCATCACCTACCAATTAAAGTGACATGATTCCATAATCTTGCATTAGTGTACAGAGCTAGCTATTGCTTAATCATAACTCAGTTGTTAAGTTGACTTTATCCAACTTTGCCCCACACAACTTTTTTCTCCCTTGATTCCTTTTCTCTCAAGTTTTTTTCTTTCTTGGTCATTTAGTTGCACTTTAAAATTCCATTGTCTTCCTTGATAGATAGAAGCCTTAGGCCACAAAAAAACTAATTAGGACATATCATCTTGTTCAAAATGCCAACCTCACCAAAATCATGCCCCTGACAGTGATGCTTCAGTCCTCCTGAGATGGACTTTCTTACACACATATTGGGTCTCATACACTGTCCCAAGATTGTTCTAAACTATGCTAACTTTGTTCATTACTCCCAGCTTCAAATTTAGAATATGTTTGGCCAAAATATTACTACTACTAGTATAGTAGTTGCTCTTGTTTTTCCTTTTGGGGTTTTCAATGAGTCAAAACGTTTTGGTTGCTATAGGGATCAAAGTAAGGTAACGTACATTTAATATTACTGGAATGTGATAAGAAATTTAATAGCTTAGTCCCAAAAATTGACCCCACTCAATTCCAACGCCATTAAATATTATGACTTATGATCCGTTTATGCCATGAAGGGTCAAAAAGTCCAAACTTGTCTTCAATGTGGCATGTAACACCCTAGCCATTTAGGGTACACATATAACCTTCCACCAGCACAATTATAATATTAATATCTCTTCCAATCCTATTAATATTAGCAATTAAAAAGGTAGAAAATGCTTCATATGCTATAATATCAAGTGGAACTGAAATTCCTAAACATCAAAATCGACTAGTTAATGTATTTTAGTTCTTGTACGCGAACACAACAAGTTGAGAAAAATAGAAAACTGAGACATTTCTGAAGTGATATTGGAGTAGCACTTACGAGAGGGAAAAAAAAAAAAAAAAAGAAAAAAAAAAAAAAAAAAAAAAAAAAAAAAAAAAAAAAAAAAAAAAAAAAAAAAAAAAAAAAAAAAAAAAAAAAAAAAAAAAAAA